>Ga0209083_1000982_pt1 | contig 35658 bp, 28 predicted proteins | sample AM7aDNAmetaG_FD_184132 | JGI IMG/M metagenome (GOLD analysis project Ga0209083, IMG submission 184132) | Freshwater microbial communities from Finland to study Microbial Dark Matter (Phase II) - AM7a DNA metaG (SPAdes) (version 3) | ecosystem: Environmental > Aquatic > Freshwater > Lake ... | reverse complement strand
GGCGATACATTGGTCAGTGACGTGACCGCTGCCCTGACCATGAAAGCAACGTTGCCACTTTCGCTGAACGCCGATTCGACCGGATTTGTGATCATTGCCAATGGCAAAAAAGATACGCTCTTTGTACGGCACACCATGATCATCAAGCTGATCTCGGAGAATTGCGGTTTCGCGCCAAATTATAGCCTTACAGGTTTCAGGTTCACAGCCGGCATCGATTCGGTGAAAATAACCGACAAAGTGGTAAATACAAAATCAACAGAGAAAACAACGAATGACCAAAATATTAGGATCTATTTTAATCCTGCTGTTCATTAACAGTTTACAGGGTTTTGCACAGGTGAAGAAAGCCGAAGTTTGGCGGTACGAAGGGCCCCGGGTTGGGATCGACCTTTCGCGGTTCCTGTTGCCTGTGATGCAAACTGCAAAACGGAATGGCTGGGAACTGCAGGCCGATGTCCCTTACAAGGGTAATTATTTCCCAACATTTGAATTGGGTATGCAATGGTTTGATGATCAGAGGGATGGCTTCCGCTACAAGAACAGTGGGACCTATGCCAGGTTGGGTGTCGATGTGAACATTGTTAAATTTGAATCGCTCAGTGACCACGATTTCGTTTTTATCGGTGCGAGGTATGGATATTCTTTGTTCAATCAGGAAACCAGCGATATAAAGTATTCAAATTATTGGGGAACGCTGGAAACTTCGGTGCCGACCCACACCATGAATGCCCATTGGGCAGAGTTGGTTTTTGGGATGAAAGGCGAGATTGTGAGGAATTTCTTTCTTGGATGGTCGCTTAGGGCCAAATTTCCAGTAGCTGTCACGAACGATCCGAACATTACCCCTTATATGATCCCCGGGATCGGCAAAACATCGAATGGCGTTCCATTTGATTTTAGTTTTGGCGTTTACTACCGCTTCCCAATCTTCAGGACGAAAACCTTGCCCAAGGTGATCAAAATGGGCGGTTCGGTCCATCAAGGGGAGGAAGATCCAAATTCACAGCAGGGTGGTTCCGGAAGATCCGGTTCTGGCAGATCGGGTTCATCAGGTGGAAGTTCGCTTAGGAATTTAAGAAGCGGGGAAAATTAGGCTGGCTGCTGGCAACTGGCTTCCAATATAAAAAGTAGTTCGACTTAAACTCATAATATATTAAATGATAATGTATTATGAGTTTATTTATTGTATTTACCTCTTGAAAGGATTTTCCCATTCCAATTCCATTCGAATCAAAAATCGAGAAGACCCTGCAGAAAAGGAATCACTGCCAACCCATCGGAGATAGAAGGAATTCCAGAAAGAACAACCATGCAAAAAGAACTTTGAGTCCACTCCGAAAAGCCCTCTTCTGCCACAACTTGTCCCGACTTTCGGGAAAGACACAAGGACAATAAGGATACACTAAGGATATGGTGCTGAATTTCAATTCTTTGTGAAAATTTTGTGTCTTAGAGTCTTTGTGGCATTTTTTGTTTTTATCTTTTCGGAGGGGATTCAACTTTATTTTCATAATAAGGGAATAAGGTTTGATCTATTTGTGAATAACTGGTTACTAAGGTTTTTCGTAAAAACCTGCTCAAAGGCTAAAAACCTTATTTTAAATTCTTTAACCTTAGTAACACCCAACAAACACTCCACACAAGCGGCACAATCAGGTTCCACAAAAAAGCTCAAACGACCCTTGCGCCGCAAAACCACTGCCAAACGAGGGGGCCTGAACGAATGGGGGTTTTGTAAAATCCAATTGAAGGGGAAACTGCCGTTGAAGCTGCTACAACTCTGGTGATGACGGTAGTGAAAAGCAGGATCAAGGAAAAGCCACGTAAGCTCACCCTGGATGGGAAGATCCAATCAACGAGATGAAAAGGACTCGCGACACTACATTAAATGTGAATCGATCAATATGGTTTTTCTTTAAATATTGTATCTTTGTATATAAATATAGATGACACGGTTATGAAATTTGTTGATATAAAGAACGATATAGCTTTCCGCAAAATATTTGGAAACGAGAATAAAAAAGAAATCCTCATTTCATTTCTCAATGCTGTTCTTGAATTACCCAAAGGGAAAAAGATAGTTAAAATAGAAATTAAAAACCCCTTTCAATTACCTGAAATTAAGGATTTAAAGAGTTCGATCCTTGATGTTAAGGTTACTGACGAACGCAATATATGGTACATTGTTGAAATGCAAGTTGAAGAATCTGACGGTTTTGATAAACGGGTGCAATATTATACTGCAAAGCAATATTCATCACAAATTGAAGTTGGTGAAGATTATCCCAAATTAAAACAGGTAATTTTTATTGGCATTTTAAATTTTGATTTTTTTGATGGCGATGATTATTTGACACATCATTTAATTACAAATAAGAAAACCGGAAAACAAGAACTTAGCGATTTGGAATTTAACTTTATTGAACTGCCAAAGTTTAAAGAAGATGAAATTAAAATTGAATCACTAATTGAAAAGTGGGTCTATTTCATTAAAAAGGCTCCAAATCTTGACGTGATACCTGAAAACGTAACTGATGAAGGATTAAAACGTGCCTATGAAGACGCAGATAAGCACAATTGGTCCAAAGAAGAGCTGTTGGCGTATGATTATGCTTCGATGCGCAAAGCGGATGAAAGCTCCAAAACGAAAAGGGCTGTTGAAAAAGCGATTGGTGAAACAGTAAGAAAATCGGTAATTAGTTTGTACAAGAATGGTATTGACCTTAATATCATTTCGTTGTCTTTTGAAATATCAATAGAACAAGTGAAACAAATATTAAATTTAAACGATTGAAAATCAAATCAGTCTTTAAAGAAAAAGGGCAGTGATACCTTCCCATTTTTGATCGTGGGGGAGAAAAACATGTTGTATAACAGGAAATTAAAAATTTAATTAGATTGTTAAACAACAATAAAAACTTTATATTTGCCCTTATTCATAAAATAATTTTTAAACTTAAATTAAACACGTATGATTAAAACAATTCTTTTGTCGAAAGCTAAAACCGCTAAAAGACTAAGTTTAGTTTTTGTGGTTTTACTTGGATTTACATTAAGTAGTTGTATGACTAGCTATTATTATGTTAAGCCAAGCACCCATTTTGCTTATCCAAATGCCAATGTAGTTAGTAACAATAAGCAATTAAAGGCTAAAATAGCAAAGTTTGGATTTTTGATTCCTCCTGTTGTGAAAGGTAAAGATGAGCGTGAAGTAATAAATAAAGCTTTAGCTCAGGACCCAAAAGCTGACATGCTTTTAAATGCTGGATTCAATTGGAGGGTAATTTGTATATTGGGGTATTTTAATTTAGGGAGATTAACTGTTGAGGGTGAATCAGCAAAACAAGTAATTGGAAAACAAGATCTAAACCATTAAACTATGAAAACTACAAAATATATTACAATAGTGCTTTTTTCTCTAATTTTATTTACTGGTTGTGCAGTTAGTAATATAGGAGGAACATATACAAACAAACAATTTGTTTATCCAAACAGTAATGTTACACCTTTGGGGCTTACAAGTGCTAAAAAAACTAAAGTTCAGTTTTTATCTCTTAATCCGGTTAGTTTCAAGAAAAAGGATTATGAAAAAGCTGAAAGAAAAGCACTGAGTGCATATCCAGACGCAGATATATTAATAAATGGATCTGCAGATTGGACAACAACTTGGATACTTGGGCCTTACTTGGTTTTTTATACGTATTCGTTAACGGGAGAAGCGGCAAAAATGGTAGTTGGAAAGCAGGATATCGGTCACTAAGCAAATTTATACAAAATTATAAAGGTATTCCGTTAATACGGAATCCCTTTATAAATGCTGAACACAACTTAAAATCTATGAGAGCATTAATAATTTTGTTGTTTTTCACCAATAATGTATTTGGTCAGAAAGAGTATTATCCTAAGCTTAATTCCCAATCAAATATCGAGTTATTTCTATCATCCAATATTTTAAATACAACATTCATTGTTGATGGGAAAGTGTTGTTAAAAGCAAAACGGGGTACAGTAATGATCGATAAAAATCCTCATACAATAATTGCACGCCCAGAAGGATATACTGAGAAGGAATCATACATTCAGCCACCATATGAAGGGAAAAAAGCTTCTCTGAACTTTACTTTTATGATACAAGATCAGGTTAATCATCAAAAATCTGATGAAAACAACCTATCAATAAGTGAAAGTTCTAATGATAAACTTCAAAGTAAGGATAAAATAAAGGAAAATGAAATAATTTCCGATGTGGATGAAAACATTCCAAGTGCTGTTAAGTCAAATTCCCAAACTTTCGCCCTGATTATTGGTAATGAAGATTACAGTAGTTTTCAGCCTACATTAAATAGTGAAGTTAATGTTGCTTATGCAATAAATGACGCTAAAGTATTCAAAGAATACACTAAATCGGTCCTCGGCGTTCCTGACGAGAATATTATCTACCTGGCAAACGCCAAAACAGTTGAAATGAATAGGTCAATCGAAAAATTGAGCCTTTATGCAAAGAATTTGAATGGTAAGGCACAACTGATTTTTTACTATGCAGGACATGGTTTGCCTCATGAAGTGACAAAAGAGCCATACCTTATTCCGGTTGATGTTTCAAGTTCCGATTTGAAGTTTGCTATCAATCTTAAAGATTTATATGCAAAGATTACTGAATTTCCCACCAAAAAAGTTACCGTATTTATTGATGCTTGTTTCAGCGGTGGTGCCAGGAATCAAGGATTAGTTACTGTAAGGGGTATTAAAGTGAAACCAAAAGAAGAATTACTTACTGGCAATTTGGTTGTCTTCACAGCTAGTAGCGGTGAACAATCATCATCCGCTTATAAGTATAAACATCATGGAATATTTACCTACTTTCTGTTAAAGAAACTTCAGGAAACGAAGGGCAATCTAACATACAAGCAGCTCGCTGAATATTTAACATCAGAGGTTGGCCTAAGATCGGTAATGATTAACGATAAAGAACAGAATCCACAAGTAATAGTTAGTCCATATGTTCAAGACAATTGGGACAAGTGGGTTGTAAATGGTTTCTAAGTTTTTTCATTTACCTTGCCCTACCTTACTTCGCATGAAACTGCAAAGAGTATTTTCTTATAATTCTATTTCTTGTACCTAATCAGCTGCCACTACAACTAAAAACGAATGGAAACACACGCTAAATGTCATTTAGGCAGATATGCAGAAGCCAAAGTTTTTCGTACTTTTATTCACTAATTAACTCTGGATAAAGAAACGGTTCTTTGCTCCCAAACGCAATTTGGCGCTGAGACGTTAAAACATATTTACTTAAAATGCCCTGCTTTCACCGGGCATTTTTGTCCTTTCCCTTCCTTTCCCTGCTAAAAATTCGTACAATTCATTATTAAATTCGTGCAATCCGTAATTTTATGGTAGAAATACAATCCATCCGGTGCAACCTTGCTTCCAAAAAATAGGAAGCATAAGACAGCCGCAAGTAGCCACCAGCCAATTGCCAGCCGCCAGTTACAAGCCGCCAGCCACCGAAATCCCCCAACTTTCCTCCCCCCGAGCAAAATTCCCGTGAACATTTACCCCCCTTCATTTTTTATAGGAGTGTCGGATGGTCGTTTAAAGGGAGTTTTTATCTTTACGCTGCATTTCCGGCTGCTGGGTATGGCATTGGTTATCCCAACAATTCGCTGTAATGCAATGAATTATATCTTTTTAATCCTGCCATACGGGCTGACTACCTGTATGTTTAAAACAATTTTCAGATGGAGAAATTAACAAAATATCTGTTTTCAATTGCGACTGCCGGTTTTCTTTTGCTGGTATTTGCTGTTTCACTTGGTGTTGCCACGTTCATCGAAAGCTCGTATGGTGTCGAAACGGCACGCGCTGCGGTTTACAATTCGTGGTGGCTCGAACTGATCATGCTGATCCTTTCGGTCAACCTGATTTACAATTTCACAAAGTACAAGATGTACCAGTTCAAGAAGTTGACCATGGGCATTTTCCACCTCGCATTTATCCTCATCATCATCGGGGCAGGTGTCACACGTTATTTCGGGAGCGAAGGGGTGGTCCATATCCGCGAAGGGGAAACTACGAACAAGATGGTTTCCAACGATGTAGAGGTACAACTTCCCTTCTCGTTAAAGCTGAACGATTTTGTGCTCCAAAGGTATCCGGGCTCAAACAGCCCTTCATCGTATGAGAGTCTGGTTACGCTGATCGATACCGAACAGGGACTCAATGAAGATCACAAGATATTTATGAACAATGTATTGAAACACAGGGGATACCGTTTTTATCAATCGTCGTACGATATGGATGAACAGGGAACGATCCTTTCGGTAAACCAGGACTTGGCAGGGACTTACCTTACCTATGTAGGATATTTCCTCCTTTTTCTTGGGATCATCTTGTCGATTTTCAATCCAAAGAGCCACTTTTACGGTTTGATGAAAAAAGCCGCAGCGGGGACTACAATGGTTGTGTCCTTTATTTTATTGGGAAGCTTTTCAACATATGCTGCTGAACCTCAACCTGTTTCGCCTGTCATAGCAAAAGAGTTCGCCAAAGTGTGGGTGCAAGGTCACGATGGAAGGATCAAGCCATTCAGTACGCTTGCCTATGAGGTGGTCATGAAAGCATCGCGTACCGAAGGGATGTTCGGACAAACTCCCGAACAGGTGCTTTTGGGGATGACTGTCAGGGCACAACAATGGCAGTCGGTGCCAATGATCGCTATCTCTGACGACCAGCTTCAAACAGCTTTGGGTGTATCAAGCAGTACGGCAGCATTCAGCGACTTCTTCGATCAGCAGGGACGTTACAAGATGGGGACCGAAGTTCAGGCCGCCTACAACAAGAAACCAGCCGAGCGGAGCCGTTTCGACAACGATGTGATCAAAGTCGATGAGCGGCTCAATGTGATTTATCAGGTCTATCAGGGCGAGCAGTTCAAGTTCTTCCCATCAGCCAATCCGGCAGATCAGGTATGGTATTCACCCCATTCACAACTTCCTGCAACTTTTGGCCGCGATTCCATCACCATTCGTAACGCTTATGCGAATTTTTTGACTGCTTTAAATTCAGACAATACCGAAGGGGCACTTTTGGCAACTGCCCAGATCATCAGCTACCAGCAAAACTATGGGGCTGCCTTGATTCCGCCTAAGAACAAACAGAAACTCGAAATCCTGTATAACCACATCAACATATTCAAAGACCTGACCGGATGGTATATCCTGCTTGGGTTTGTCTTGTTGGGATTTTTCTTTTACTCGCTGTTTACCGGAAAAAAACTGAACCAGAAGGCAGTGAACTATACTGTTCTGGCCTTGTTCATTGGTTTTCTTGCACATACTTCAGGATTGATTGTAAGAGGCTATGTTTCAGGACATATGCCATGGAGCGATGGTTATGAGTCAATGATCTACATTGCCTGGGCAGGGATGCTGGCAGGCTTGATCTTTGCCCGACGGAATCCCATGGTACTGGCCGCTGCGGCTATTCTTTCAGGATTGACCCTTTTTGTTGCGCAGATGAGCTGGTTGAACCCTGAGATCACCAATCTGGTGCCGGTGCTCAAATCGTATTGGCTGACCATCCACGTTGCCATTATTACCGGGAGCTATGGATTTATCGGGGTGAGCGCGATCATTGGCCTGATCAACATCAGCATGGCAGCCTTCCAAAATGTCGATAACCGCAAGAGGATCGGCATCACAATCGACCAGTTGACGACCATCAATGAAGCGGCGATGATCCTTGGACTCTATTTCCTGACCATCGGGACTTTTCTTGGCGGGATTTGGGCAAACGAATCGTGGGGCCGTTATTGGGGATGGGACCCAAAGGAAACCTGGTCGCTTGTAACCATTTTATTGTACAGCTTTATCACACATATGCGGCTGATCCCCGGATTCCGTGGCTGGTTTGCCTTTAACCTGGCCGCCGTTGTTGGGTTGCTCTCCGTCCTGATGACCTATCTTGGTGTAAACTACTACCTTTCGGGACTCCATTCGTATGGAAGCGGTGAAGGGCTTAGGTTTCCGGTTGTAGTCGTAGTTGTTTTTGGATTGATAGGGGTTGTTGCCTTTATTGCTGACAAAAAGGAAGAGCGGTTTAACGCCGGTAAAAAATAATCGATTATGAAACCTTCAAGGTTTTCGAAAACCTTGAAGGTTTTATTATTCTTTCAATTCGGATTCAATCACTTGCCATACATATTCCTCCAGTTTTTGCTGTTTAAAGGCAAACCATTTCTTTCGATAGTCGGAGTTGTCGATCAATATTTTAAAATGAGCAAAAGGCTTCTTGTTGGATAGCGCATAAACCAACTTCTTTTGGAGGTCCTTATCATTAACCTCCTGCACAAATGCCTCCATAATCCCAAAAGATACCGATGATTTTGGCAAATCGACCCGGATACACCGTTCCCAATTGTCATGCTCAAGGTTCAAATCGTCGCTGTCATCGTCACTGGAGAAATTATATACTAGACGTTCGTCTAAAACTGCCTGAGGAATATCTTCCATGGCGAGGGTATCCGGATTAATGTAGCAAACATGGCCACAGTCGATGGATTCGGCTGTTTGTTTGACCAATTCGGCATATTTCTCTGGGATAACGATTGTTTCATCGGGTTCTTCATAAATCTCTTCCAACAAAAAATCAAGGATTTTCTGTAGTTTTTCTTCATTTTCCTTTACAGTATAAAGGATCGGAAGAATCTGGTTTAACAATTGATCTGCTTTCATGTTTTATTACAAAATGCAGACCTTCAAGGTTTTCGAAAACCATGAAGGTCTAATTATACATCTATTTCACAATCCGCACCGGTTTCGCCATATAATCCAGCGAGATCACCGACGACGGATTTTTCCAAACCTTGCAAATTGGCTGCTCCATCCGGGTCAACGATTTATCCGTCAGTTCGGGATCGACCGAATAAAAATGGGTGCCATTTGTATTGTTCACATATTCATAAAGATAGGTCACCAAAGGATTGGATAAAACCTCCTGTTTCACAACCGGACGCGTACCGCTCCATTTTCCTTTTTCACTTTTGTCGCCATTGCAATAGGTGCCCGACAACTTATTTTTGACCAGTTTCCCGGTCAGCATATAATCCTCAATCTCGGCAGTAAAGGTCAAAGTATCATCCTCATAATGGGCATCGACCACATTGGGTCCCGATATGTTGTTCCCCTCCTTAAAGAGCAACACTTCAAAATCAACTTTTACCGTATCTTTCATGATGGCAGTGCATTTCCAGGTGCCTGATACCGGATCTTTAGGTTTGAACGGTTTGGGAACAACTGGAAGGGCGAAAAAAAGTGGTTTGGTATTTGATCCTGAAGGTGCGGAAATCGTAAGAACCTGACCCTGAATTGTTGGAATTGAGTAAACCGGTATCGACTCTTCGGTCGGATTTGAAGCTGGCAAGGCATAGAAAGGGATACTCCTGATATCCGTTCCTATTTTCAATGAATCAATATCGCCAAACTTCATATATTTTGAACCACTTCTCTGAATTTCAGTTAAATAGACCGGTGCCGGAAGCGAAAGCCTTTCGTCGTCCAAAGTCAGCCGGTACATCATCTGATTGTAATCGTACAATGGTGTTCCCTCTTTTGTTCCCGAAAATCCCAAAGTATAAGTCCCTTCAAAATAGATGATTCGACCACATTCCTGATCGAAAATTGGGTGCTGGCCAGGATTGTAAAAATCGTATTTGTCGTGCGAAACGATCTTTCTGGCATATGTCCATGGTCCGGTTGGGGTATCCGATTCGAGAAACCAGATCCCACCACAAAACTCATAGGCGATCATGACCCAATGTTTACGGAAGTTGTTCCAAAAAACGGAACACGGGTTTAGCGGGACACTTTTCCCGGTGACGGCATCGAATGGTCTGAACCAACCCTCGGTTGCCAAAAGTTTGCCTGAGTTGATCAATTTGTTTTGCTGGTCGATGCTCAGGGCGTCGGCATCGGTTTTCCAATTGTAAACGACCTGATTGTTTGGGTCGTGCTCAACTTTGGGATTCATGTCGGTGTATTTGCTCCCGGTTGCCAGGCAGGTGTAATGTTCATATTTATCGGGATCCATTATCTGATTCGCATCGGCCCTTACCCTTTCAAGTCCATATCGGTCAAATATATACAGATACTCAAGCCCTCCAGAGCTGATGCGGACAGGATGGCCCGATGAGTGGACCCTATCGAGCCATTTGTCAATCCTGACCTGCGATTTAAAACTTTGGGAAAAATCGTCAAAAAGGGCTATCCCACGTTCATAAGCTTTGTCAAGTGTTTGAGTCCGGGTGTATTTGGCATAAAGCCGCTCTATGCCATTTTCATCTGGAAGGTTGGCCAACCAATCGATCCAGATCAAACCAGGGCCCGGCATGTCGCACATCCCCTTGTTTAAGCCATTTGAGTCTGTGAAGTATTCGAGATCGATCCCGACATTGGGATCCAACCCACCTTTTCCAGGCAATTTGGAGGTTGCCCCCGAGGCATGTCCGTTAAAACTTGCGGGTCCCATTGTATCGCCCCAAAACCAATAGAGTTTCCCTTTGTAAAGTGTTTCAATAAACGTATCCTGACCAAAAACTTTCCCATTCAATCCCTGGTACCTGAGAGGTACAGGTGCCCCGACTTTTACACTTTCGCCATAAATATCCTGACCTGTTATGCGGTATAGCCGCTCCGCGATATTCACCCTCCTGATCCTTACTTCGGTGCAAGTGCCTGGAATTAAATTAAATGTCACTTGTTCTGTTGGACATTCATACCCATGGCTGAACATTGAAAATGACACCCACAATCCCATCAGGCTGGGTTCGTTAAGTGCCAGAATGCCGTTGCTGTCGGTGTAATAACGAAGTTGGTTCGTTGTTTTGAACTCCACCATCGGGACCCCCCGCATCGTTTCCTGGTCAACTACCTTGATGGTGAAATAGTTGGGATTCACCTGTGAAAAGAGGGTGAAGGTATTGAAAATTAAAAGTATAACAATCAGGTTTCTCATTGGTGGAGTTATTGTTAGAAAGAAAATGCAAAATATACAAGACCTTCAAGGTTTTCAAAACCTTGAAGGTCTATATCAACTAATTAACTGATATTAAAGTATTTAGTCAAATACTCCATTCTTTCGAGCGAGAATAACTTTTCCACTGCATGGGTAAGTTTTTCATTGTTGTCCAGTTCATCAAGTACGCTATAGAATGCCTCTATTTTATCCAAATTCCCATCGTAGATCACAATATAGGAGATCAGCCTCAAATACAGGAATTTCTCAGCGAAACTCAGGCGATCTCGTCCCGGAAAAATGGTATCCAAATTTAAAGACAGGGTCTTAATTTCCCCCGGAACATTTCGAGAGGCATAAATTTCGATAAGTCGGGTCATTTTGATCATAGCATATTCGGGATACAACATCGCATATTCTTCCAATTTCTTAAAATACTCCGGCAAATTTTCTTTTTTGAGCAACATCAATTCCAAAAATGCAATTGCCGGTAAACCAACCGAATTTTGCTGCAATAGCGAAATATCCTGTCGTGCTTTGTCAGGGTCCGAAGTCAAATCCAGGACAGCCTTACTAAAGATCGTCTTCAGGCTGCTGTCAACTTTAACTTCAGGACCAATGCCCAGAAGTTCGTTGGGAAAGTAATCCTCCTTTGAAAGAATAGAATGGTCATCAAGTAACTCATCAGCATAATTGCCAACTATCTTTTCATCTGTTATATCCCAGAATATCGAATCCACAAGTTCAACAATCCGATCCAATTCATCAAGGTCATATGGAATCTGAAGGGTTTTATAAAACCCGATGAAAAGTTCCTTTTTCTCTTCAAAAGGTTTATCTTCATAAATATCGAAAGGTGCATCGATATCTTCCTCATCTTCATCTTCATCCGGATCATCCTCATCTTCCAATTCGTCCTCATCGACCACCGAATAATTTCCAATGCCCGCAGTCTGCTCAAGTTGGGCTATTACCCTTTTTATATCCCGTGGCGAGTCAACCTGTTTATTGTAAACGTAAACCGGCTGGCCATCCTCGTCCCCACATTCGATCTCCATCAATTCGATATCGTCATTGTCTTCGTCAAGAAAGTACTGGGTCACGGAGGTGAACTCTTTATATGGTTTGAAATCATACACTTCGGCAAATTCGACGCCTGCATGGATAATGTTGTGCGCCAATGGATAATCGACCGGCTCCAGTTCAACATCCTCCTTGAATTCTTCCAGCTTTTCCAAATACTCCGACATCGGGATATTAAAATCAAACTGAGAGAACTTGACCCCAAGGCACAATAAATCAACAATATAGAAACAATAGGTAATATTGCCGTTTGTATGGTTGCGTGAGATCAGCACACTTGCCATTTTAGCCTCCTCCCAATCCGAATTGATCCAGCAATCATAAATTGGCAATGTCCGCGATTTTGTGCGGATATAATTTTCAGGGGTCAACATTTGGATAACCTTTCCGGTATTTTTCTTTGCCATCGTTTCAATTTTGAGTATAAAGATAAGTGATTTAATAATTTGGATCGTAGTAAAATTTCCTATTTTTGACCTTTCTTAAAACAATAAGCCAATGTCGGTTAAAAGAAAGGAAGTTCAGGAGATCAAAAAAGGCGATCCCAAAGTGGTGAATGCCTGGGTGATGTACGACTGGTCGAATTCGGTCTATCAGCTTACGATTGCCTCTGCCATTTTCCCAATCTATTACAATACGGTGACCCGACACGGCAACGATTTTATGGTCTCCTTTTTTGGACTGAAGGTTGTGAATACAGCCCTTTATTCCTGGGCGATCGCTGTGGCGTATCTGATTGTCGCATTGGGTTCTCCACTTTTCTCGTCAATGGCAGATTATACCGGGCGGCGCAAAGGTTTTATGCGGGCTTTTACGCTGATCGGTGCAACAGGTTGCGGGATGTTGTTCTTTTTCGATGCCAACCATATCGAACTGGGGGTGATCTCCTTTGCGTTAGGAACCTTGGGTTATGGAGGGAGTATCGTATTTTACAACTCGTTCCTTCCCGTGATTGCCGAACCTGAGGATCAGGACAGGATCAGCGCCAGGGGCTATTCGATGGGTTATCTGGGTGGTGTTATCCTTTTGTTGTTCAATTTGTTAATGATTATGCAACCAGGCTTGTTTGGTTTCGACAAGACGTCGGATATGCCGGCGCGGATCTCATTTGTTACTGTGTTTTTCTGGTGGATCGGTTTCTCTAGTATCACATTCAGCCATCTTCCCAAATATGTTTTCCAAAAACGCTCCGGCAAGGGGCATATTTTAACCAACGGATACAGGGAATTGAGGATGGTGTTCAACGAAGTCAGGAAATCTTTCCGGCTAAGTATCTATCTGATTGCCTTTTTCTTTTTGATGATGGGTATGCTCACCACAATGTTTATGGCAGCAACATTTGGAGAGAAGGAACTCGGCTTAAAGGAGAGTGTCTTGATCCCTACAATTTTGGTGATCCAATTGGTCGGGATGTTCGGGGCATGGCTTTTTGCCTGGCTTTCTGGTAAAATCGGAAATTTAAAGTCATTGATCATTTCAGTGATTATTTGGATCGTGATCTGCGTGTATGCCTACACCATTCAGGGTGCTGCCGGATTTATCATCGCGGCTGTTTTTATCGGGATTGTGATGGGCGGCGCACAATCGCTTGCCCGTTCGACCTACTCGAAAATGCTTCCCGAAACGACCGATCACACCTCATTTTTCAGCTTCTATGATGTGATGGAAAAATTGGCCACGGTTGCCGGTACGTTCAGTTTCGGGATCATTGAAGTGATTACAGGCAGTATGCGCTATTCCGTTCTGGCAATTGCAATATTCTTTATCATCGGCCTGTTCTTCTTGCTTTTGTTGCTGAAAGATGGACTGTTGACGAAGAATTGAGGATTCTTTTAGCTGTTGGCGGCTGGCAACTGGCGGCTGGCGGCTTCAAAACTTATATGATATCCTGAATTTGACCTTCAATAAAACAACTCCTCCGATATTAAGCCACCTATTGCGATAGATTTTCATTTTTAATTGAATAATACTCTCTTTAGCCAGCAGCCAATCGCCAGTAGCCAACTGCCAGTAGTCATCCGCCAATTGCCAGTCGCCAGTTGCAGGAAGCTAGCCGCCAGAAGCCAGCCGCCAATTGCCAGTGACCAGTAGCCAGCCGCCAGCCCCAAATTTCCTGAATGTTAAATCTGACCTCAAAAACAACATTTTAAGCACGAAAAACAGTTAATCCTTTTTGTTGTATTCAGAACTTTGTAATTTTATCCCGAAAAGCATATTTGATTAATTATCAGATTATTAGACTATTAGGTTATAAATTCTTATAATTTCCTGTTTTATTCAGTGTAGTCTTAATGATTTGATTCAACATAAAGCGTGACATGGGTTCAAAAAATTATTTAAAATTCAAATTAGACGGGATCCGGATCCTTCCGATTTGGATCTTCTTCATATTATTTTTTATCGTACCATTCTATCTTATGGTGGAAGAGTTCTCCGAATTGACTGCTACCGAGGTTCCTGCAGAGGGAACTTCAAAAATGTTTTTTCTTTATCTCTCCATCCTCCTTTTGATGAATTTCATCTTCATTTTATCATTCTCCAAATTGGTTATCAGGGGAATAGAGTTGAGGGGCGAAAAGTTGAGGTATGATTATAAGACAGGGGAGTATATTGGAATTATTATTACTGGATTATTCTTTTCTGTTTTGACTTTGGGCATTTATATACCCTGGTTAATCAAAAATATCCACCGTTTTTTTATTCATGGAATGTCCTGGCATTCCCAGAAATTTGAATTTAATGGGGAGGGTAGCCAATTATTTCTGATCTTTACTCTGACAATTCTTATCCCTTTCCTGATAGTAGGGATCGTTCTGTTCAGCATTTTAAATTCCGAAATTAATCTTTGGATCTATCAATTGATTGTCCTGTCTATCCTTGTTACACTTATCTATTTAATATTCAAATGGATGGTGAACATAAGCTACAAAGATTACCTGATCAGGCTGGATGTAGGTTTTTTTGCCGCCATGTGGAAAATTGCGATTGAACTTGTGATGGCTGTCATTTTTGTATTTATCTTTCAATGGCTGATGATGGTCAGTAATACCTTTCTGGGAGAAAACATCATTTTATGGGATTCCCCTTATTTCCCGGTAACGGCAAAAATTGTGATCGAACTCGTCATGGTGGTGATAACGGCAGGCTTCTATTTACCTATGGCTTTTATCCGGCTTTACCGTTTTTTTACAGCCCATACCAAAAGCAATGCAATAGATGGACATCAGGTTTCCCTAGGGTACGAAGGCGACCAGGTTGAAGTTTTCCGCTTTATTTGGGGGCAGATCCTGCTGACGGTGATAACGTTAGGAATTTATTTCCCATGGGCTTTTACCCGGATCATTAGTAGGTTGTTCTCACAGACATATGTTCAAACGGAGGTGATCTGATTTTTTAGTTTTAACTGTTCTGGATTAAAAATGCAGCAAAAAAAAAGCTGACCACAATCAATCCTAAATAAGTGGAAGTGAAAATTTAAAGATACTCCCTTTTCCAATTTCACTTTCTACCCAAATGCGGCCATTGTGCTTTATAATAAATTCTTTGCAAAGGATCAATCCCAAACCTGTTCCTTTTTCACCGATTGTCCCATCTTTCCTGTTTTGCTTCAGGTCGGCACCAAACAGAGACCTTTTCGTTTTGTCGTCCATCCCAATGCCTGTATCCTGAATACTGATCTCAACCTGATTGTTGATTTTCGTACCCGAAACAATAACCTGCCCATTTTCCTCCGTGAATTTGATGGCATTGTTAATGAGGTTGCGGATTACAGTGTTGATCATATCATAATCGAATTCAAAAACAAAATCGTGATCCAACTGGTTCAAAATATGGATTTTCTTATTTTGTGCATTTGTGGCAAAAAGGTCGATACTTAATTGAACAAGTTGGAAAAGGTCGTTGGGCTTTGGATCAAAAATGAGCTCACCCCGTTGCGCAAGAGCCCAGGTTAACAGATTCTCCAACAACTTAAACGTTGCTTTTGAAGAATCGCTGAGCAAAATCAGATTTTCATGAAGTTCCTCTTTGGTGAAGTCGCTCCCGTTTTCCGTAAGAAGTTCCAGCAAGACAGAAATATTCCCGATTGGACCACGAAGGTCATGGGCGATGATCGAAAACAATTTGTTCTTGGTCTGGTTCAATTCATCGAGATGGTCGCGTTGCGAACTGATCTCCTCGTTCTTTTGGTTCACCATCTGCAAAAGATGGACTTGCTGTTTCCGCTTGCTGAGAAGGATGAAGACAAGCAGAACAACAAGAATGATGATTACAATGAAAGCATTCATGAGCTGGTCTTTCATGCTGATCCGTTCCTTCAGGTCTTCATTTTCTTTCTTTGTTACCTGAGTCTCATAAAGGATCTGAAGGTTCTTGATCTGCCTGAACTGTTCTTGTTTCAAGATACTGTCTTTTACCAATCTACTGAGTTCTATATTCCGATAGGCCTCAATCCAATTCTCCTTCATCGCATAACTAAAAGCTAAATAACTTAATACCTGTTCATTGACACCCTTTTCACTTAGCCATTTGTTGCTCCAGCTAATTGCATTGTCGGGTTGTTTTAACTGAATATATACCTTAATCAGATCTAAATAGACATCATTGATCGTCTCCCTTGGACTTACAGGCGAGTTGATAATTTCCATAAAACAAGCTATGGCCTTCTCATTTTCCCCTTTTCCTTGCCAACCACGCCCTATATTTTTTAACGCCACCATTGTATGTTCCAACATCCCAATCTCTTTAAATATCGTTTGCGCTTTATTGGCTGCAATCATCAGTGAATCATATTGATGGAGAAAATAATAAGTATCGCTTACCTGCATCCAGGCATAGGCGATCCCTTTTTTGTCCTTGTTCTGAAGTTGAAGTTTTAGTGCTTGATCGGCATAGTTTAAAGCCTGCCTATAGTCCTGCTGCCGGATCATGGCACCTGCAATGTTGTTTAGGGCATATCCCTTTTCAAGATTGATGTTTAAGCTGTCGCTGAAAGCCAAGGCCCTAAAAAAAAAGGATGAAGCTGTCCGGTGATCCTCAAGCCGTACATAACAATTGCCCAGGAAATTCAAGGCTTGGGCTTCCCCCTGATTGTAACCAATCTTTTGCGCCAATGCCAACGATTCTTTTCCTATTGAAATGGCTTTTGATGGATCAGTGCGGCGAAGGGACCAGCATTGTTTGTTTAGGTTGTTTACGATACTTGTATCTGTATTAAGATAGCTATTCCCCTGATTTCCAATTGCCACTGCCGAAAAAGTGTCAAATAGAAACCCGAAAAATAACAGCACAGTAAGTAACAGTTTTTCCTTTCGCATTTACTTAATTAATGGCTCAAAAATAGTAAGATTGATTCACAAAAAAGGTGGATTTTAAAACTTAATCGGTTCTTTTGGCGGTTTTCGTTGAAGTTTAAAATTGTAATCCCTGAATAATTTTATAAACATGGGTTCAAACCCGTGCGATGGTGCCAATGCAGGAGAAAGGATCAACTTCCGGTCAGGCGCAATCAGGTAAAACGAGGGTGATACTGCCGCATTATAATCCATGATCAGCTGTTTTTGCTTCGATCCGTCCAGCAATTCCCATGTATAGCCCTTACTCTTCCACAATTGAACAGCACGGTTGAAATCATCATCAGTGGCAATCGATACAATGCTCAAAACCTGCCTGAGCTCTTTCTCTATAGAAACAAGGGAGTCGAGTTCTGTCCGTGAATCCGAACTCCTGCTATTGACAAATGAAAGATAGATGAACTTTCCCTTGAATTTATCGAAAGAAACCTGTTCATTTTTTGTGTTTGACAGTTTGAAAATTGGAGCCACACTTCCCACCGACATAATTGAAAGCTTGGCTTCGATCTGTTTTGCAAAAACGTTTAGTTTGGGTGTGGAGGATGTTGTTTGTGCCGTTTCAAATGCTTTGATGATCCCCTCTTTTCTGAACTTCCCCGAATAATAACCATCATCCAAACCTTTTAAGACGACCAGTTCGGCAAACTCTTTTAGGTACCCCCTGTTTTCAAAAAAAGCAACAAGACTTTTATAATCTCCTGAATTTGTAATATTAACCAATTTCTGATATCTTGAATCCTGCGAAAGTTTACGTAGATAATCGGTAAAAATAAGATTGAATGCTTTCTGATAGGAAGGGTGCTGCAAACGTATGGGATTTTTAGCAAAATATTTTTGGATTACAACCTCTGGAATAGTTTGATTAACAGCATATTCCAATTCAGCATATGCGTATTGTTTTAATATATGGACATAACCATCCGAACTGTCAGGATATTTTTTTTCTAAACGTTCAATAATCTGACCAACTGTTTCTTTTGATCCCATTTGATAGATCTGGGCAGTGCTTTTTACTGTTTCAGCGTTATAATCGGTTATGAATGAGCGAACCAAAAAATTCAGGTCACTTTTTCCTGTTTCAGGCAACCCTAACCAATAGGGTGCGGGTTTGAAAAAGGCACTTTTTGCCTCATCCAACGTACGGAGCGAAAAAGGGGGCAATACGACTGTATATTTTTTCCCAGGCTCGACAACCATTGTTGCACAGTATTTTTCCAGATCGGAATATATTTCAATAATCTGATTAACAGGCAATCGCAGCATGAAGTTTCCATCCGCTGCGACTTTGGTTGTTCCGAGTATTAACCTTTGGGAAAGTAAGGGATCAGGAATGGTGTAGAAAGAAATTTCCTTACCGCAGTAATCAGTTGCTTTACCTGCGATTACTGTTTCCTGGGCTTGTAACAGATTGGTATAGAGGAATGAAATAATTAATATACAGATATATAGAAAGTTGCGCATAGAATAGTCCAGAAACCCTTTTTTAATCTTCGTAGAATTCAGAAATATTAAGGCAAGCCGGGAGGAAAAGGCTTGCATCGCCTCTGTGCCGAAGGATATCCCTAACTATGGTGGAGGAGATTGCTGTCGTTTCGGGAGTGGTCAATAAAAAAACAGTCTCTATATCAGTGTACATTTGCTTATTGATCTGTCCGATAGCCCTTTCATATTCAAAATCCGAGGCAGTCCTTAATCCACGCAATATGTATTGGGCATGCACCCTTTTGCAATAGTCAACGGTCAGTCCGTCAAATTTCCCTACCTTAATTTTAGGTTCGTTTTCAAACACGCGCTTGATCCACTCTTTTCTTTTGGCAAGAGGGTAATAGGGCTTTTTATTCGAATTATAACCTATCATAATGATAATCTGGTCGAACAGTGGCAAAGCCCGTTTAACGATTGATTCATGACCAAGGGTAAAAGGATCGAAGGAACCCGGAAAAATTGCAATTCTTTCCATAACAGAGATTTTAAGTTGCAAAACTAATAAGAAAAACCTTATTTTTAACCTTTCCTTTTCGATTGGAAATCAGTAAAAGTAAACCTATTATGACAGAACGCGATATCATTGGGATTTTTGGAAAAATGAATTCAGGGAAGAGCTCGCTGATGAACCTGATAACACAACAGGAGACTTCGATTGTCGATCCGACGCCCGGTACAACAGCCGACACAAAAATTACACTGGCAGAAATTCATGGTCTGGGGCCTGTGAAACTGATTGATACGGCTGGTTTTGACGAGCAAGGTGGGCTTGGTGAAAAAAAAAGGGGGAAGAGCCTTAATACCTTGAAAGAATGTGACCTGGTATTGTTGGTGATCGATCCTTCAACCCATGAATTTGAAACCGAGAATCAGATCATCAACGAAACAATGGAATTGGGGAAACAACTGATCATTGTCTATAATCTTTTCCGTCCATACGATATAAGTCTGATTGATGATATTAAAACTTTGGTATCCAGTTTACCGGCTTTCCCAATGATTATACTAAGTGCAGTAGATCATGAATTTAGGCAAAATTTGCTACTTACAATCATCGATTATTATATTCCCAGAAACTTTAAAGCACCATTATTGCCATTTGTTGAAGAAGGGGAATTCTATATTCTGAATATCCCAATGGACGAAGAGACTCCGCCGGGGAGATACCTTCGTCCTCAGGCAATGGCCGAAGAATACATTACCAGAAATTGGGCTTTCCCCGTTTCGTACAGGATGAACCTAACGAAAGCAAGGTCGGGAGATCCTGCCGAACGGGAAAGATGGAATAACTTTATTGGAAGTTTCATACGAAAACCAAAAGCTGTCATTACTGATTCACAAGCTATGGATATCATGAAAGACTGGGTTTCTCTTGATTTGGCCCTGACAACATTTTCGATTATGATGATCAATTACATGAGCCGGGGACGGTTGAAGGAGTTTGTTGATGGGGTCAGGGTTATCAATTCCCTTGTAGCAGGTGACCATATTCTGATTGCAGAAGCCTGTAACCACTCAAGGATCGCCGAAGATATCGGGACTGTTCAAATTCCAAACCATCTGAAAAAGTTGCGCCCAGGAGTCATTGTGGACCATGCTTTTGGACGCGAATTGTTCAATGGTTCAGAAATCCTGAATTATAAACTGGTGGTCCATTGTGGCGGATGTATGATTTCGAATCAGCAAATGGCTGCCCGCCTTCGCAATCTCAATGCGACTGGGATTCCAATCACAAATTACGGCATTTTCCTATCTTATATTCAGGGTGAAAGAACATTGGACCGGGTAGTAAAGCCTTGGACTTTGGAATGAGCAAGGCATAAATGTAGAAAGAGGGCACCTAGCGATGCCCTCTCCTAACCTAACCTAACTAACCTAAATCCTATGAAAAAACCTGCTCTTCAGCAATGGGACAAAGTTAGCTCATTTTTCTCCTTAAATATCGACTAAACAAGGTTAATTTTAGTTAAACTTATTATAAACAAGGATAAAATGAACTAATTATTCCCGGACTCTAAACTTTGTGAACGATCTATTCGAAAATTGACCCATTATAGGCTCAGATGTAAGAATCCGGTATCTATTTTTAACGAATTTACTTACTCGCTAACTTCAACAACTTTCTCCTCACTTTGCCACAAACCATGTTTGGTGCAATAAGCGTGTGCTGTAAGTTTCAACGATTTTGAAACAACAACATAAAAGTCAACCTCCAACTGGCCTGGTACGCCACCCTGAACTCCGGGGAGAAAGGAAGCCTGAGCCAACATTGTCTCACCGTTCCACAATTGGACCCAGCTGATGTAATGGTCAAAATCATCGGGATGCTTGTACTCATCACCTACTTTAACTTTGACTTTGAATTTCTCGCCCTTTGTTGCAGTGGCTTCGCAATGTACAAAAGCTGAATGACGGTCGATGTAATCGCGTTTTGCTTCGCGTTCGATTTGTGAAATATCTTCGTAACGATTGATTTTCATTTTTATTAATTTTAAATGTTTATTGATTCTAAATTCTTAGTGTTTTGAAAGATAATCGGCAACGCCATTGGCACTGGCGGTCATTGCATCCTTGCCTTCGGACCAGTTTGCAGGACAGACTTCGCCATACTCTTCAAAATGTGCCAATGCATCGACCATGCGAAGCGCTTCGTCAATACTACGGCCAAGGGGAAGGTCATTTACAAGCTGATGACGCACAACACCATTTTTATCGATCAGGAAAAGGCCACGGTAAGCAACAGGCCCGCCTACAAAGATCGATTTGCCTTCTTCGTCGATATCGTATTCGCCTGCAAGTACACCATAATTTTCAGCAATTGTCTTCGATAAATCGGCAACGATTGGATAAGTTACGCCTTTGATGCCACCCTGGTTCTTCTCTGTATTCAACCATGCCCAATGTGAGAATTGTGAATCAACAGAGCAACCTACAACAGCGGTGTTGCGTTTTTCAAATTCAGCCAGTTTCGCCTGAAAAGCAAGAAGTTCAGTAGGACAAACAAATGTAAAATCAAGGGGGTAGAAGAAAAATACTACATATTTGGATCCGATAAACTGATCGAGGGAATAGTTCTCAACGATGTCGTTTCCATTGATTACTGCATTTGCCTTAAAAACAGGGGCTTTTTTTCCAACTAATGTACTCATAAAACAATTTTTTAATAATATAAATAAAACTTTTAAATGGTCAATATAATATGCCTAGATAACAGACGATAATATAAAAAGGTTTAGTGTCAGCTTTATTTTTAGAAACCTTTTTTTGCATCTGGCTACTGGCAACTGGCGGCTGGCAAGTTCCGAAGTTATTTATCCTCCTATTCGAGAATCCGATAAATACAACCAATATTGCATTTCAGCCTCTCGTTTGAACCCGATTATCCGGTCTATTTGAATTACATCATTTGAAGCCTGCCAGCAGCCAGTAGCCAGCAGCCTGCCGCCAGTTACTCCTCCTCAATCGGATCCAGGTCATCGTTAAAATCTTCTTCTATAATCCCTTCCTGATCTTCTTCAAAGGGTGTCTCATCAAAATATTCTTTGGATGCAAGGAACGATTCGACCGGGTTTTTACTGACAGGAAGGTCGTTTTTCTCAGAGAAGTAGGGGAAGACATCTAGGATGGTGCTTTCGTTGATCCCACTGATCACGAAATCGGCCATCATCCCGTGCATGGCCTGAATGATCTGATCGTAAGCCTCTTTGATATCATTCGAAAAAACAAGCACCATCTGGGAAGTCCTTTTCTCCTTGCCGCTTTCCTCGTCAACTGTGATGAAGGTGACCTTCGCTTTGTACCAGCGGTCGCCAGTATCGGAAGGGATGATTTCGGTGATACGGGTTTTTGCAATTTTGCTCACCGTAAACTCTGCGCTGACCATTGTCTGCAATTCCTTGAAAATACGACTTTCAGCTTCGGTAAATGAAATCGCATCAAGCAAGTACGTTTCACTGGCCTTCTTTTCGTGGCCATTTTCATCCATCTTGATGTATTTCGCTGTACATTCAAACCATGTATTCATAGACTAATATTTTTATCGCAAATGTAATTTATTCGTTTTTTATTTTGATAAGAGAAGATGAACATTAAATTGTTCTGAATTTAAACCCCAGATTTACTTGAAGTTGATATTCTGTATTTATTTGAAAATCAATATTCAGAAGCTAAGCCCCTTTAGGCGTTTGGGGTGAAAATTGACAATTATATTTTAATTTTTGCTAACCTTTGGCAAAACTTCATCCAGTTTCTTCCTGACCAGATCGCCCCAGATTATGTAACCATCGTGGTTTTGATGCAGCAAATCTTTGATAAACAATTCTGTACGTGGCTCTCCGTCTTTATTCAGGTAGGAAGCGGCTGTTTCGATGAAATAGGTGTTGTGCATTTTGGCGCAAGCCTCTTTCAGAAGAAGGTTGGTCTGCTTAACTGTTGGCCATACCGCCCACCTGCTTTTTGTCGGCGTGATCTCGAACAAAAAGATCGGTTTTTCGGGATATTTGGCCCTGACCTGGTGGACAATGTCCTTAAACAGTTTCACCACCTCCGCGGGTGTTTTGTCGGTCTTGCTCCCCGTGATGTCGTTGGCTTCAAAAATAACCAATGCCCTGAACTGGTGAGGATAAACGATCCTTTTTGTATATACTGCCAGATCGGAGAACTTGGACCCACCAAAACCCCTCCTGACAACCGGATAAGGAGCAACATCTTCTTTTAAAGTTGTCCACAATCGGATGCTCGATGAGCCTGTAAAAAGGATCGCATTATCGGGGTCTTTTTCTGTCTTGTCCTGCTTCTCAAATTGGGCAATTTCCTTCTCCCATTTTTCAGTTGCCTCCTTTGTATATTTTTTGCTGACGCTGCATGAGGTCAGAAAAAACCCGATCAACAAAGCCGGAAGCAATGCCTGGCTGAAATTTATTTTAGATAACATTCTCATAAACAATATTCTAAAGTTTGATTCCCAAATATTTTTAAACGTTACAAGGTAGGGTATTTCATTAAAAAACAAGCTTAGTTTGCAACACAAAATCAAATTGGTAAAATTGTATCTTTGCGGCTCATTAAAAATCTGATATGATCTCAGTTGACGGACTTACCGTGGAGTTTGGCGGAACAACCCTTTTTAAAGATATCTCGTTTGTAATCAACGATAAGGACCGGATCGCCCTTATGGGGAAGAATGGTGCAGGAAAATCGACCTTGTTAAAAATCATTGCTGGTGTGCGTAGCACTTCATCGGGCAAGATTTCTGCCCCAAAAGATGCGGTCATCGCTTATCTGCCACAGCACCTGATGACAGAGGACAACCGCACCGTTTTTGAAGAGGCAGCTCAGGCATTCGCCAAAATCTTTGAAATGGAGCGTGAGATCGAAGCCTTGAACCTTGAGATGGCCACCAGGACAGATTATGAATCAGAAAGTTATTATGCCTTAATCGAGCAGGTTTCAACCTTGAGCGAGAAGTTCTATGCCATCGAAGATATCAATTATGATGCAGAAGTGGAGAAAATCCTGATCGGCCTTGGTTTCAAACGCGAGGATTTCACAAGACCAACCAGTGAATTCAGTGGTGGGTGGCGGATGCGGATCGAACTGGCAAAAATCCTGCTCCAGAAGCCCGACCTGATCTTATTGGATGAGCCAACCAACCATATGGACATCGAATCGATCCAATGGCTCGAAGATTTTCTGATCAACAGTGCAAAGGCAGTAATCCTGATTTCGCACGACCGCGCCTTTGTTGATAACATTACCACCCGTACCATCGAAGTAACCATGGGACGGATCTACGATTACAAGGTCAATTATTCACAATACCTGACCCTTAGGCAGGAACGGCGCGAACAGCAGATGAAGCAGTTTGACGAGCAGCAGAAGATGATTGCTGACAACATGGATTTTATTGAACGGTTCAAGGGGACCTATTCCAAAACCAACCAGGTGCAATCGCGTGTCAAAATGCTTGAAAAGCTCACGCTGGTCGAAATCGACGAAGAGGACAATTCGGCCTTACGATTAAAATTTCCACCATCCCCACGTTCGGGTAACTATCCTGTCATTCTTGAAAGCATGACCAAAAGTTATGGCAACCACCTTGTCTTTTCAAATGTTTCGTTGACCATCCAACGTGGCGAGAGGGTTGCCTTTGTCGGCAAAAATGGAGAAGGAAAGTCAACGCTTGTGAAAGGATTGATGGGCGAAATCGAATACGATGGGAAGCTTTCGCTGGGCCACAACACAATGATCGGCTATTTTGCACAGAACCAGGCTTCGTTGTTGGATGAAGATGTGACTGTATTTCAGACCATTGACGATGTGGCCAAAGGGGATATCCGCACAAAAATACGTGACATTCTGGGTGCGTTTATGTTTGGGGGCGACAACATGACAAAAAAAGTGAAAGTTCTTTCGGGCGGTGAACGGACCAGGCTCGCGATGATCAAATTGCTTCTCGAACCTGTGAACCTCCTGATCCTCGATGAGCCGACCAACCATCTGGATATGAAGACCAAAGATATCCTCAAGAGTGCCCTCCAGGATTTCGACGGCACTTTGATCCTTGTCTCCCACGACCGCGATTTCCTTTCGGGTTTGGTTTCCAAGGTTTATGAATTTGGCAACAAACAGATCAAGGAGCACATCGGCGATATACAAAGCTTCCTGCAAAAGAAGAAGCTCGACACGTTGAAGGAGTTGGAGAGGAAAACGAACTAAAACGGGCAAATGATGCGTGTAAATTATCTGCACCTTCTGTTGTTATTCAATGAATTGAATAACAACAGATTATGTGGTTTGCTTTAAATTACCCTGACTTTTCTACATTTTAATAATTTACCGAATGGGTCTGGCAAGGTCCCTATTCGGTCGAGAAGGCAAGAACAATCGCCGGGACCGAATTCACACTAATCAACCTGCCGTTCTATCTGGTTCACCGAATCGAAAGGGAACTGGATAAATTAGGAAATAGAGATTTATTTGCCTTTTGCTATTCGTTTTACACGTTTAAGGTCCTCGTCCAATTCCTTTAAACTTTGATTCTTTTCATCCAGTTTAGTTTGGGCTATGTACTTTTCATACTCATCTTCGGCTTTCTTCATTGCGATTTCATGGGTTATCTTTCCGGCATGGGTAAGGATGTTTCTCTCATTCATTGTCAGGATCATGCCCAGCTTTTCGATCCAATCTTTCATATACATTGGTTTGTGCGCCAATGCTTGTGATTCGGCAAATGCAAGGTATTGTTCAACAAGTAATTTTAGTGCAGAAACCTCTTGTTCAGTAAGATAGTTCTTGGCCACTTCAATATCGGTTTTCCTTAATCGTTCGTGCACCTTTGTAGATGTCAGACCCATCTGAGGGCTTTGAGAGTTGGCACGATAATAGATCAGTTCTGCCGCTGTTTGTCCACTGATTGCCCATAGAAATTTGTTCTGCACAACTTTGAAGAATTGTTGGGTCATTTCTAAGGATGGGTCGTAGTCGATACTTGTGGTATATATGTCTTTGACCTGTTGATAAAAAACTTTCTCGGAAATCCTGATTTCCCGTATCCGTTCCAGAAGTTCACGGAAGTAATTCATCGAACTGCCCGACTTGAAACGTTCGTCATTTAAGGTAAATCCTTTGATGATGTGCTCCCTTAACCGTTGTGTAGCCCATATGCGGAACTGAGTACCTTGTAACGATTTTACGCGGTAACCAACCGAAATGATCACATCAAGATTGTAATGTTTTACTGTAGCTTCTTGTGTTTTACCCTCAATTGCACCGTGCTGCGTGGTATGTCGGAAATCCCGACATACCACATTTTCGTCTAATTCACCTTCTTCAAATATGTTTTTAATGTGTTCGGTGATTGTAGTACGCCCTTTTCCAAACAATTCAGCCATTTGAGATTGACTTAACCAGACCGTTTCATCTTCAATTGTTACGTCAACCTTAATATTGCCATCCAGATTTTGATAGATAAGTATTTCACTGTTGTTTTTCATGGATTAAATTCTATTTGATGTAAAACAATTGTCAATCTGGTTTATACCCGATCCGGTTGCGCTGTTTATAGTTTGTGTCTATTTTGGCCTTATCCAATAAATATCTGATTGCATCCGTAAACGTCCCTGAATGGGTATCGTACTTGCTTTCAAGTTCCCCCTTTGAGGTTTCAATTTGCAACCTCAAACTTCCCCATTCGATATTGCTTACATGGATGGAACCAGCACCGGGTCAAAATTAAAAATAGCTGTATAATTATTTCATATTCAATTTAATCATGATCTCCCTGAAACTCTCCAACCCAGCTTCCAGATTTTCAATGATGTCTTCTGCAATTGTTTCAGGATCAGGTAAATTATCCAGATCAGCCAATGATTTGTCCTTTAACCAGGTAATGTCCAGACTGGTTTTGTCCCTGGCAATGATCTCCTCATAGCTGAACTTTCTCCATCTTCCTTCTTCACTTTCGCGCCCTTCGACTTCGCTCAGGGTGCGGAAGGGCGCCCAGGTCTCCTTTCTTTTAAATCTGTTTGATGGATTGTAGCACGTGATAAAATCCCTCAGGTCATCCAGCTTTAACGGGTTCTTCTTTAATGTGTGATGGACATTTGTTCGGTAATCATAAACCCAGACTTCTTTTGTCCAGGGGTCTTTGCTTGCAGGTTTGTTGTCGAAGAAGATTACATTGGCTTTAACTCCCTGAGCATAGAAAATTCCTGTTGGCAACCTTAGTATCGTATGCAGGTCTGTTGTTTCCAACAATTTCTTTCTTACTGTTTCACCTGCCCCACCCTCAAACAACACATTATCAGGTACTACAACTGCTGCCAATCCTGTTGTTTTGAGCATTGACCGGATATGTTGTACAAAATTCAATTGCTTGTTGCTGGTGGTTGCCCAAAAATCCTGACGGTTGTAGGTTAAATCATCCTTTTCCTGTTCACCTTCATCGTTGGTAAATGTCTGACTGCTTTTTTTGCCAAATGGCGGATTGGCCAACACATAATCATAGGTGATTGGGGAAGCAGCTATCAAGGCATCGGCAGGTGAAATAAAATTGTCACTGTCGATATCGCCGATGTTGTGAAGGAACATGTTCATTAATGCCAGCCTTCTTGTTCCTGCCACAATCTCATTACCATAAAAGGTTTGAAGCTTGATAAACTTGTTTTGGTCTTTATCCAGTTTGTTGTTTGCCACCAGATAATCATACACTGCCAAAAAGAACCCTCCTGTACCACAGGCAGGGTCTGCAATTGTTTTCATGGGTTGGGGCTGAATACATTCCACCATTGCCCTGATCAATGGCCTTGGGGTGAAATATTGTCCTGCACCACTTTTGACATCCTGGGCATTCTGTTCCAGCAGTTTCTCATAAATATCGCCTTTCACATCGGCACCCATCACGAGCCATTGTTCACTGTCGATCATGTCGATGATCTTTGCAAGCATGGCAGGGTCCTGGATCTTGTTCTGGCTCTTTGTAAAAATCTGGCCCAAAATTCCTTTCTGTGTGCTCAACTCGCGAAGTACGGTCACATAATGCACTTCGAGGGCAGCACCCTTGACACCTGTGAGGCTTTCCCAGTTGTATTCTTTGGGAATATTCAATTGCCTGTTATAGGGCGGTTTGCTGTATTCGTCTGCCATTTTTAAAAACAGCAGATAGGTCAGTTGCTCCAGATAATCGCCGTAACCCACACCCACATCGCGCAGGGGGTTACAGAATGACCATACTTTGGAGACTATTGAAGAGGTGTTGTTGCTCATTATTCTATTTTAATACAAGTTTAGATATTGGTTTCAGCCCTTTCTGAATAACAAGCCGTTCCTGCGATGAATTTGAAAGTATATGGTAGCCATTCGATTGCACCCAGTAAAATGGAGTTTTGGTTTTAGCTCTCAGACTATTTATTTCAGGTGCTTTATGGATAAGCCAATCTTTTAACCAAGTCAACTTACTTAAAACTGTACTTACTTCACCTGTACTTGCTGTATGCACCTCAATAAAGAATACTTCACCACTATAATCAACAGCATAATCCCAACGATTATCTTGCGGATACATACCTTGGTCGATCAGGCATTGGTCGATAAATAAACTTCCTCCACATTTGCGTGAATCGGTTAATTCAACCTTGTTCCGTTCCTTGTTTAAAATGGCTAGTTTTCCTTCCTGAAAACACATTCGAACTTCAGGAGTAGATTCAACTGCTTGCCTGAATGTTTTCTTCTTCGTTTTTTGTTTACTACTCATTTGCAACAAGTTTGGAAACAACATCACCTGCTTTTGATGAAAAATCTGTCAACCCTCCCCAATTAGAGATTGCTTTATCATCGCTCCCGGCATCAAGTGATGAAATATCTTTAATTGAAACACCATTAACATTCTGTTCAAAAAAGTAGGTTGCAAAAGTTTTATTGCTAATTATCGTTTTAAAAGTGGTGCTCATTGAAGCATTTTTTTCAAGTGAGAACAATTCAAATAGATCAGCTGGAGTACCATTGAATTTCTTAATATAATTCATTGCCCAAAGCAGCTCCAATAATACGGGGGAATGGGTCGAGATGATTATTTTGTAGCCTCTGGCAATCAGTTCAAGAAAAACTACCATTAAGGCTTGAATGGCCTTTGGGTGCAATCCCATTTCGGGCTCTTCTATGATAACCGCTTTAATATCATTTCTCAGATTTACTTTAGAGGATGGCATCAGATAGTAGAGTGAAAGCAGAAGGGGCATAAACTCTTTTTGTCCGGCGCTCCATGTCATAAAGGGAAGTTTACTTTCTCCAACCTTTAACAGAAACCTTCTTTTTAAACTTGAATTGTCAGATTCTACACTGGCACCATGAAAAATACTTTCATCCAATATTTTTCGGAGAGGTTCTTTAATTCGGTTGGATTTCGGAAAAACGTTTGTTTGTTTCCCATCTCCATTGATTGTCTCTTTCTCCATTAAAACACGGATGGACTCACTGAACTGTTTTAGGACAAATGGGTCTCCAATATCGAATGTTCCGAAAGCCCTTGGCCATCCCTGGCTCATTGTCACAACGCGTTGTGCTGGAATGTAAAATAGTTTCTCGGTTTTTGAGCTTTCTCTTACCCCTTGCTTTGTCAGGAAAGAGGATAAAATGTATTCCTTCTCATCAAATTCAATCTTAGTTTCTGAATTCCAAATAGATGACATACTCTCTCCAAAAAAAAGGTCAAGAAAATTTTCATTCTTCTTACCCCATTCATAATTATTCTGTTTGAGAACGGATGGAATATTATACCTGTCCATAATCAACTTCACCAATTGAAGAAGAATGCTTTTACCACTTGCCTGTGGACCCACGAACAAGGTGAGGTCCCCAAATCTTATATCTGCTTCCCTGATAGGTCCAAATGAGTTTACCTTTAAATGTTCCATTTTTAAAGTATTACGATTTACAAAGATAATATTACCAGAACTCTTTTCATAGGTTAAAAATTCACCAATTTCCCTTCAAATGCCTTCTTCAATATACTTTGCCTTAACGATTCCGCCTGCAACAAGCTTTGGCTGATGGTCTCTTCTATTTTATCACAAAAAGTAAGTTTGCTTTCGAGTTCATCGACAATAAGTTGCTGTTCTGAGAATGATGGAAACGGAATTTCAAAATCTCGCATTGTTTTTAGTCCTACATTCTTTATTGTGCTACCAGTGGCATTCTTGTTTGCATAGTTTAAAAAACGCTGACTTAATAGGCAATATCTCAGATATTTCTTATCAGTGGATTTCAATACATTAAAATAGCAAGCACTCTTTCCTAAAATAACTTTTTCATTATTATAAAATGCTGTATATCCAATACTCCCATTAATTGAAACAAATATGGTACTCTCATTTAATGGTTTTTTATATTTCTCATATTCTGAAAAATCTACACGCTTTGTGTTTTCTTTAATTTCAATTCTACCATCGGTTAAATTATTCCCATTTATAAAGTAATAATCACCGTCTTCTGAGTAATTTGGAGTACCGTGTAATCCGTCTCCTAAGACGGATGTTATTTCAATTAATTTAACCCATTTCCAACCTTTAGGCAGCTCATCATCTTTCACATTTTTGTTGGTAAGCTTTCCTTCAAATGCCCATTTCAGCAAACTTTGCCGGTAGATTTTTAATTGTTGTTGTGCGGTCAGCAATTGCTGTTTGCCGTTTTCGAGGTCGCTGAGGAGTTCTTCGATTTTGGAGACAATGGAAAGCTGCTCGGCGAGTGGAGGAAACTGAATCACAACTTGTTTAACAGCCTCAATATTAAGATTTTTGACTGTAGAGCCTTTTGCCAAATTTGTGAACTGTTGATATACAAGCGATGAACTCAGTATATAGTAAAGGTAATTATTGTCGATTAAAGTATTCTTCCTTATTACCAACCAACCGTCATGGATGCAACCTTTCGTCTTCATAATAAATGGTTTACCAAAACTCATTGAGTTTGATAACAAGAAATCGTCCTCAAAAACCATTCTTGATCTTATAGCTCCTTCAGGTTTGATTTTTTCTTTAGTATGATGAATGTACTTTACGACCCCTTTAGTATCCCCAATTTTTATCCAATTAATACCATTATCATCATTAGTGATAAAATCTTCGATTGGCCTGGGTGAACCGCCCCTTTCAATCATAAAGACCTCACCCATACTTTTAATTTTCCAATGCTTTGGTATTTCTTTCCCGTTAAATAATTGCTCCATTTAATAACTTATCTAACAAGGGTTTGAATATTCTTTGATTTTTCGCTACACATGCTTAAGGATTCAACTATTTTTTGATGTAAATTTTCCGAATAAGGTAGGTTTGACTCTGGCTTAAAAAGAATCTCAAAATCGCTGTTGTTGTCAAATTTCGCCAAACCAATATTGTATTTTTCAAATATTTCAATGTTGTTCAATGCTGCATTTGCACTTCTGCTGGCAAGAACCACATAAGAAACGTGAGAGAAGCTTTTGTAACGAAATGCTTGTTTAGCAGCCCTTTTCCAATTTTTCAATTTTAACTCAAATGAAATAATGGAAACATCTTTTTTTTGTTTGGCACAAAACACAAAATCCGGTACGCCAAATAATCCTTGACATTCTTTTAGATATGAATTTCCGAAATTGGCTTTCAGAAATTTTTCAAACAGAAATGACATCTCTTGCTCTGTTGCGAACATTTCTAAATTGTTAATTCATTTTGAAAAGCATTAATGACATTGAACCAAGTGGGTAGATGAGAACCATTGCTATCATCATCCAAAAGAACTTTAGTTTCAATCTCCTTAAACAATTTTAAAGCATTTTTGATTGTGAGCTTCAATTCTTCGATTCGATTTTCCTGGATATTAGGTAAACTTTTTATTTGCTTGTCGAAAACATAGAAATAATGCTTGTATGGCTCTGGTTTTGCAAAATGCCACTTGAACTCAGGTTTAAACATAAGCGGCTTAAACTCCGAATTGTCAAAGTAGTGCTCATAATCAGGCATTAACACTTTCATTGCCTGTATGTATTCGTAATCTACCCATTGCAGAAGCTGTGTACTGTATAATCTTGCATTCGGTGCCCTCATCGGACTTTTTTCCATATCTTGAAAACGTTTGATTCCAAATGAACGTAAGTTTTCATAAGATCCTATTGAAACTGAATCTGGCATTGCAATACTAAATAAAAGTGCTTCTGTGTTATTATACCCCAAATGCACTTCCATTTGATTGTCTTTTAATATCTTGATAAATTTTAAAGCATTTAACAAGTAGTCAAAATCTTTGATTTGCTTACTGGAAAAGTTATTCTCAAAAATCAAATATACACCTTCAATGTCTTGATGACCTGTTATCCAGTTTAAAACTTCATTTCTCTTTTGTTCGTCAGTGAGCATTATTGTTTTAACAATAACCGAAAGGAGTATCTTTTTTTGAATCTTATTTTCCCTGACATAATCACAAAATGGAGTTACAAAATATTCAGTACTTTGGGCAAAGTAAGTTGTTGGATTATCGGTGTAATATCTTGCTGGTATTACCAAATAATGAAAACCATTCATAATTTGATAGTCCACACATAATTGAGCAAGTTGAATATGGCTATTATCCAAATCTGGTGTTGTGAAATCGGGTTTTAAATTACCAGGGAAATAGGGGTAAGTATCCAATGTTCCTTTTGCTTCATTTAGTAAATAAAGTTGCGGATCAAGAAATCCTGATTGCTTTAGCTTACCATCTAATGCCAACAATTTATCAGCATCAATGTTGACAGGGGAAAATATCAATCCATCTCCAACTCCATTTTGGAAACTTTCAATATTCCATTTGTCTCTAAATCCTGTTTGATGATATACTTTCATATTATATTTGATTGGCAATAAAAGCGTTCAACATCCGATAATTTCTAAACCTATTGTATGGCTGTGTTTGAAGTGTTTTTTTTGCGATTTCGGTAATTGCATCATAAGGTTTTACGGAACTTGTCTCAACAATGTATTTGTTTTGCATGATGTTTTCTACAATTGAGTAATTATTGCCTACAAAAACAGGATCAAACGGATGAACACCCAAATAAAGTTCAAGAGCAATAATCCCTAAACCAAAAAAATCAGTCCGTGGGTCTATCAAATTTTTATTGTTAGATAATTGTTCAGGTGCTGCATAGATCGGTGTACAAGGGCCCATTGGTGAAATAGTTTTGGTAAGTGATTCTAAATCCAAAAAACGGGCAATACCTAAATCAATTATACATGGCATTCCATCTGGGCGAATAATAATATTTTCAGGCTTCAGATCTCTATGAACAATATTCTTATCCCAAATAATGGAAAGTCCTTTAACCAACGAACTGAATAATGTGAAAATTTCTTTGGGAGTTTTAAAAAGCAACATCGCATCTCTTAGAACCTGTCCTTCTATGTAATCCTCCACTATTTCAAATTCTTTAGTCTTTATATCTATATTAAAATGATATTGTTGCGGGTAAAATTCAGATTTTAGCTCAGATAATAATTCGACCTCCCGTTTTATTCTTTCAAGTGAGATAAAACTTTTAATCGCACCTCTTTTAATTACGACTGTGCCTACTTGAGGATGCTCGGCCAAGTAAACGGATTTTTGTCCGCCTTGAGGTAACTCTCTAATTATTACACAATCTTTAATCATACTGCAAATTTACTAATTTTAGACAGCCAATGCTTCATTCAATTCGTCAATTATCTCTTCCGTCTGTTCCCCAAACAATTGCCACATTTTGCCCAATCCACCCTGAGCATTAAAGGGATTGTAATCAAAATCATCCTTCTCAATATGGAAACTATTGGTCACATAATCTTTGATCATCCTTAACCATTGCATCTGTTCTTCATTGAACTTGGTTGCACCTGCTTGTTTCTTAAAAACCCACTCCTGAAAGTTCCTATCGACAGTTTTGTCATAAACTGTCAGAATGGTGTCCAATCCACTCACTTTACGGATCAATGATACAATGGCTGTCAACTCATTTCTTGGTGATCCATTGCACTCTTCCAGGGCTTCATAAGCTCGCCAAACATGCAAAGGAGCAAGCAAAGGTTTTTCACTTTGCAATTTCTCCAATACCTCCTTGATCATAGAATAGGTCAATTCGCGCCTTCTGAATGGTTGGTTGTAGAATATCTGCAATGCCATCAGCTCATCCTTATGCTGCTGCATCCATTCTGAAAACTCAACTACCAGTTCATTGGCCTTGTCCTTATTGTCCTGATCCCAACCAATATGGACCACTTCATCAGGATTGGCCAAATCTATCCTTTGTTCATGAGCCTTACGGACATTTTCAATGTATTCGTTCAGCTCACCGGTAAAGACTTTGGCAGCTTCATTCTGCAACTTTTCAGTTTCAAACAGAATGGCTTTTTCTATGTCATAGGGTGCAGCACCTCTGAATTGATTCTTAACTTTTGTTTCTATTTCTTCCAGGACATCTGGATTGTAAGCATTCAACAACTCTTTCACCACTTGGGAGATACTTTTGCCATTGGCCATCTCGGCAAACTTCTTCTTCTCCTTGGGTGTAATTTGCTTGTCCAACCTGGTCAACCGATTGGCCAATGAGGTAAACAATTCTTCATCCCTGGCTCCAACGGCAATGGCCTGAAGCAAATCTTTTAAAGGGACTCCTGGTTTCTTCTCCAAAGGTCGGCTGTCGGTCTTCAGGCTTCGTGTCACACCAATGGCATCGACGATTACAAAATGGTCTTTGGTGCTTTTCGCAGTAGGTGTAACTTTCCGTAAACTATCCAAATCTATGGTCCGGGTTCCCCTGCCTTTCATCTGCTCAAAATAGTTCCCGCTTTTTACATCGCGCATAAATAGCAAACACTCCAAAGGTTTCACATCAGTGCCCGTTGCAATCATATCAACAGTTACGGCTATTCTTGGATGATAATCATTCCTGAATTGGGCCAATGTTGTTTTTGGGTCTTCACCCTTTTCCAGCACTTTTTCATTTGGATCCAGCCTGTCTTTATCTGAATTGTAGGTGATCTTTTTACAGAACCTGTTTTCTTCTGCAAATTCTTCCCTGACAATTTGAATAATGTCGTCAGCATGACTGTCCGTTTTTGCGAAGATCAGGGTTTTGGGGACTTCGAATTCATGGTGTGGAGACGTTTCATGAAACGTCTCTACATAACGATCTGGAAATAGGGTGGGCAAATGTTCCTTAAATGACCTGATAATTGTCCTG
>Ga0209083_1000981_pt1 | contig 35705 bp, 23 predicted proteins | sample AM7aDNAmetaG_FD_184132 | JGI IMG/M metagenome (GOLD analysis project Ga0209083, IMG submission 184132) | Freshwater microbial communities from Finland to study Microbial Dark Matter (Phase II) - AM7a DNA metaG (SPAdes) (version 3) | ecosystem: Environmental > Aquatic > Freshwater > Lake ... | reverse complement strand
CCCAGCGCATCATTCGGGAGCTGCAAGAAACCCTGCCCGACGATGCGATTCTCTTTGTGGACGTGGGCAATTCGATCAACTGGGTGATCCACTACATGAAGTTTCGTCGGCCCGGCTCGGTCATCACACCGTTCGGCATGCTCACCATGGGCTATGGGATTGCCGCGGCGGTCGGAGGCAAACTGGCGGCCGGCCGGCGTCCCGTGGTTTGTCTTGCCGGCGACGGCTGCTTCCTCATGAACGGCATGGAAATCGCCACGGCGGTCCATAATGACATCCCGGTGGTTTATGTCATCTTGAACAACCAGAAGCTCGGCTTGGTTCATGATCTCCAGACCTTCAGCCTGGGTCAGAACACCGTCGCCACCCGGTTTCGCAAAATCAACGCGGCGAAAGTGGCGGAAGGCTTGGGCGCGGTGGGGCACGTGGTCGAGAAGCCCGGCGAACTCAAACGCCTCCTGCCGGAAGCAATTGCTTCGGGCAAGACCACCGTCATTGACTGCATCATTGATCCGAACGAAGTTCCGCCGCTGTCGCCTTTCGTGGAGGCTGCAAAACAGTTCCTTCGGCATTTGGACTGAAAGCCAGCCGGCGGATTTCGTGAGACGTCGTTTATACCCATAAGAATGCCTTGTGATCATGGCTCCCATTGAGTGCGATTCGGCGGCGTGAATTATGAATACAGACCTGCTGCTTCGCGTTCCTCTCTTCAGTGGATTGCCGGCCAGTGAACTGGAACGTCTCGCCGCCACCTTGCGTGTGCTGGATATGACGCCGGGGGCCGTGCTCTTCCAGGAACAAGAGGCTGGCAACGAGTTGTTCGTGGTGATTGCCGGTCACGTCGAGGTGGTCAAGGGCATGAACACCCCGGAAGAGCGCATTCTCCAGACCATCGGGCCGGGTGAATACCTGGGCGAAATGAGCCTTCTGACGTTCCAAGGGCAGCGTTCCGCTGGCGCCCGGGCCAAAGATCGTTGCCAGTTGTGGGTGATGACCCGCCTCGATTTTGAGGGACTTTTGCAACGCCAGCCGCGCATGGCCTATAACATGGGAAAGGTGTTGAGCGGGCGGCTGGCGAATTCCGATACGGCCGCTTTTCGGGATCTGGTTGAAAAGAACCGCCAGCTTCAGAAGGCTTACGATGAACTCAAGGCCGCCCAGGCGCAGATCATTGAAAAGGAACGCCTCGAACGCGATCTTCAACTCGCCGCCGGAATCCAGGTTTCGATCCTGCCTCACACGCTGCCCCAGGTCCCGGGTTTTGAGTTCGGCGCTCGCATGGACCCGGCGCGCGTCGTAGGCGGTGACTTCTACGATGTGTTCCCGCTGGACGACGATCGCATCGGGGTGTTGATTGGCGACGTCGCAGGCAAGGGAGTGCCAGCGGCCATCTATATGGCTCGGACCCATGCGCTCATCACCGCGGAAGCCCTGCGCGGCGGAGCGCCCGGCGCGGTTCTGCGTCACGTCAACCAGTATCTGACGCGTCTCGAACAGACCGATCTGTTTGTGACGGTGATCTATGGCATCCTGAATTACCGTACCGGGGAACTCATTTATGCCCGCGCAGGGCACGAGATTCCGCTCAAGGTCAGCGCTCATGGACAAGTCACCGAACTTCCATACAATCCGGGCATGCCGATAGGAGTCGTTCCCGATTTCGACCTCGACGAACAATCCGTCACGCTCGTTTCCGGCGACACGCTCCTGCTTTTCACGGACGGGATGTGTGATTGTCGGAATCTCCAAGGGGAGGATTTTGGCCGTGAACGGTTGGGCAAAGTCCTCGGTGATCTGGCCGGTGCCAAAGCGCAGGCGGCCTGCGATGCTTTGGTGACAACTCTGCTGACCTATCGTGGCGGCGCAGAGCAGGATGATGATGTGACTCTGGTGGCAATCCATGCGGCGGGATAGACGGATCATTGGTATGTGGTCGGGGGCAACTGCGGCGAAAAAACAGCGATCCCCCTTTCGCCGGGCGCGGCATTCTGCTAAGTAAACGTCGTGCATCCGATTGCGATCCAATTCGGCGGTTTCGTTGTCCACTGGTATGGCGTTTTCGTCGCCTGCGGTTTTCTCGCGGGCATCTGGATGACGGCCTGGCGCGCCCGCCAGCAAAACATTCCCACGGAGCTGATCTTCGACCTGTCGCTCTACCTGCTCATCTTCGGCATGCTGGGCGGCAAACTGTTTTACCTCATCGCCTACTGGCACGATTTCTTGCGCGACTACGATCGCGACGGCTTCAACGCGTTGCGGAGCGGGTTCGTTTTCTACGGCGGCTTTATCTGCGCGGTCATTGTCACCATCGGGTATGCGCGGCGGCACGGCATCGCCCACTGGCGGATGGCGGACCTGTTCACGCCGGCGCTGCCGCTGGGGCACGCGTTCGGGCGGCTCGGATGCTTCATGGAAGGTTGCTGCTACGGCGACCATTGCTCGTTTCCGTGGGCGGTGCATTTTCCGGCGAAGCATCCTACGTTTCCCGACGGCGTGCATCCGACGCAGCTCTACGAAGCCGCCGCCAACCTCGCGTTTTGCGCCGCGCTGTCATGGTTCTACCCGCGCCGCAAGTTCGACGGCCAGGTGTTTTGGATCTACGCGATTCTCTACGCCGTGATGCGCTTCAGCATCGAATTCATCCGCGGCGACAACCCGCGCCAGTGGCCGGGCCATCTGACCAACTCGCAGGTCACCGCCCTCTTCTGGCTGTTCGCTGCAGCGATCTTCCTGTGGCGGCTGCCCCGGACGCGGAAGGCGTAGCGATTTTAGATTTTGGATTTTGGATTGGTGGAAATGGGGACGAAACCAAACGAGCAACGGTTGAAGTTCGTTGCCGGCGCTGACGTCGGCGGCCAGCGGCTGGATATTTGGTTGCACAACCAGTTGCCCGACCGTTCACGCGCCTTCCTGCAAAAATTGATCCGCGACGGTCGCGTTGTGATTTCAAATTTCAAATCTCAAATTTCAAATCCCAAGCCCAACCACCCCGTCCAACCCGGCGAAATCGTCGAGGTCGTCATCCCGCCTCCGGAACCAAGTGGGGTCGAGGCCGAGGCGATTCCACTCGATGTGCTCTACGAGGACGCCGACGTGATCGTGGTTAACAAACCGCCGGGGTTGGTGGTCCACCCGGCTGTGGGTCACCGCTCGCACACGCTGGTGAACGCGCTGCTGCACCATTGCCGTGGCCAACTCAGTGGTATCGGCGGCGTCGAGCGGCCGGGCATCGTCCATCGTCTCGACGGCGGCACCAGCGGTTGCATCGTGGCGGCCAAGCGCGACGCGGCGCACCAGTCGTTGCAGGCGCAGTTCAAAGCGCGCACCGTCACCAAACGCTATCTGGCGCTGGTTTGGGGCGTGCCCCGGCGGCAAAGTGGTTTTATCGAGGGCGCCATCGCCCGCAGCTCCAGCGACCGCAAAAAAATGCGTATCGTCAGTCACGGCGGACGCGAGGCTCTCACGGAGTTTGAGGTTGTCAAAGTTTTCGGCGACGTCGCGTTGGTGCTTTGCACGCTGCACACCGGTCGCACGCACCAGATTCGCGTCCATCTTGCCGCCATGGGCCATCCGATCGTCGGCGACAGGGTTTACGGCGGCGCGCGCAAGCATCCGCTGGCGAAACAGGCCGGCCGCCAGATGCTTCACGCGCAAACGCTGGCGTTCGACCATCCACGCGCCAACAAACGGCTGGAATTTACCGCGCCGCTTCCGCAGGATATGGCAGCGTTGATCCGGCAGTTGGAAGCCGGCGACAAAACAACATGAACCCATTTCAGGAAGCGCTCGACGTCACTATTCGCCATCTGGAAGAGATGAAGCGCGCCGGCGTCACGCACGTGCCCGTGCGCCGCGAGACGCTAGAGGCGTTGAACCGGCCCGTCGCCGTCGCGGCGGGGTCTCCTGTTACACATCCCACATCATCCGGCATGCCCTCACCCGCCATGAAAATTCCGCCGCCCGTCCCCGCTTCGCGTACCGAACCACCCGACATGTTTGCCGAGCGCATCCACGTGGCCGGGACGACGAAGACCGAAAAACTCGCTTCGTTGCGCCAGCAGGCGCTGGCGTGCGTGAAATGCAAGCATCTTGCCGCGTCGCGCACGCAGGTGGTGTTCGGCGTTGGCAATCCGGAATCGGAGCTGATGTTTGTTGGCGAAGCGCCGGGTGCCGACGAAGACGCGAAGGGCGAGCCGTTCGTCGGTCGCGCCGGGCAGTTGCTCACCAAGATCATCGAGACGATGGGCTACAAGCGCAGCGACATTTACATCGGCAACGTCCTGAAGTGCCGGCCGAACATGCCCGCAGGCGAGAGCGGCAACCGCCAGCCGACCGGCGACGAAATGAAAACGTGCCTGCCGTGGCTTCAGGCGCAGATTGACATCATCCAGCCCAAGGTGATCGTGGCGCTCGGCGCGGTCGCCATGCGGGGATTGATGCCGGACATCAGCACCGGCATCACGAAGCTGCGCGGCCACTGGCTGCTGTACAGCAACATCCCGCTGATGCCGACCTATCATCCGGCCTACGTGTTGCGCGCCTACACGCTGCAAAACCGCCGCGCCATCTGGGAAGACATGCTGCAAGTGCTGGAGAGGCTTGGCCGACCCATCACGCCGAAGATGCGAAACTACTTCAAGTCCGAGTAAACCGGGCGGGGCGACAGCATTGGGCTACTTCTTGCCGGTGTCGCCAATCATCTTCCAAAATTCGGGGCGTTCCTCCAACTCGGTTTCCTCGCCGGCGTCGAGTTTGGAGCGGAACAGGAAATCCTTCAGCGTGTTCTTACTCAGGACGCGGTGCACGACGATGCCCGCCTCGGCGCGCTCGAAGTAGATGCGGTAATCACCCTCGCGCAACCGGTAGAGATGCCGGCCCTGGCGGGAGAACCGGCCGTATTTGGCGGTGTTGTCGGTGGCGAGGTCCTTGGGCACCTCGTCGAACCGGCTCATCAACAAAAGTTGTTTATCTTTCGGCAGTTTCGCCAGTTCCGCGGCGCTCGTTGGGTTGAAGATGATTTGAAACATAGCTCTTGTCCGCGCACAGCCTAGCACCCGGCGCGGCGGAGTCAAGACGCGGGGTGATTGCCTCACAGGCCGTCCGTGCCGTTTTTCGTTCCGCCTTTTTCGTTGACCGTTCCCGGCGGCATCGCTAACTTCGCCAGCCTTTATGTTGCACATCTTTCGTCGTCATCAAAAAATCATTTGGTCCGTGATCGCCGTCGTGGTGATCATCACGTTCGTGTTTTGGGGTTCGCAAACCGGCGGCGGCTCCGGCGGCCGGCTCGCGCGGCCCAGCCCCGGCCGCATGAATGGCAAGGCGGTTGCCTACGCGGAGTTTGACCGCCAACAGCGCGCGTTTTGCCTGATGTATTATTTGCGCCAGGGCCAGATGATTGACCGTCGCCGCATGGAGCAGCAGCTACAGGCGCCCACGTGGCAGCGGCTGCTGATGTCACGCAAAGTGCAGGAGCTGGGGCTTGATGTGCCGGAGGAAAATGCTGCGGAGTTCATCCGCCAACTGCCCCAGTTCCAGACCGACAAAGGGTTCGACTCGGAGCGTTACAATCGGTTTAAGGACGCGATCCTGCCGCAGCAGTGGGGAATGACGGAGGAAGACTTCGTCGTCGCCGTCGCCGAACAGCTCGCGATTGACAAGCTGCAGGACATCATTTCCAGCACGGCGAAAGTGACACCGCTCGACGTGCGGCAGGCTTACGACGAGGCCAACGAAAAACTTTCCATCGCCGTGGTCGAGTTCAGCGCCACCAACTACACCGCGCAGGTCAAGCTGGCGGACAAGGAGATTCAGGACGAGTTCGAGAAAAACAAGGAAACCTACCGCATTCCGGAGCGCGTCAAGGTCCGCTACCTGAAGCTCAGCCTCGACGATTATTTGCCGAAAGCGCAGGTCACCGACGCCGAGATCAAGGAACGCTACGAAAAGGAAAAAGAAGCTCTCACCGATCCCAAGACCAAACAGGCCAAGCCGCTCGACGCCGTGCGCGACGACATCCGCAAAGAGATTGCCCGGCCGCGCGCGATGAAGATGGTCAACGAGGCGGCCAGCCAGATCAACGACGCCGTCCTGCCCGACCCGCGCAACCCGACCGAGAAGAAGCCCGACCTCGCCGCCGTCGCCCAGCAGCGCGGCCTGGCGCTGGCCACGACGGATTTCTTCAGCGAGAAGGAGGAGTTGAAATACATCTCGGCGCCGAAATTCCAGCGCGCCGCCATGACGCTCAGCGCGGACAGTCCTTACGAATTGGTGCCCGCGCCGGACGGCGTCTATTTCATACAGTTCGTCGCGCGGAAGCCCAGCGAACTGCCGGCGTTCGACGCCGCGCGCCCGAAAGTGGTCGAAGATCTCAAGCGGATGCGCTCCCAGGAACTGGCGCGCAAGGACGGCCACGAGAAGTATGCGAAGTTCAAGGCCGCCATCGATTCCGCGGCCAAGCCCAAGCCGGCGCTGGACCAGCTTGCGACCGCCGCGGGTCTCAAGGCGGTGACGCCGCCGGCGTTCACGCTGTCGGATCCGCCGCGCGATCTGCCTTACGGGCGGCTGGTGTTGTCCGCGTGCGATTTCCTGGCGCCGGGCGAACTGAGCGAGTTTGTTGATACCGCCGCGGGCGGCCTGCTCGTGCAGGTCAAGCAGCGTACGCCGGCTGATCCGAAGAAACTGGCCGACGACGAGAAATCGCTGCGCCATCGGTTGCTGTTCGGCGAACATTTCTTTGGCTACGGCCAGCCCGGCGAGCGCGAACTTGCCTTCAATGCGTGGCTCGAAGCGGAGGCCCGCAACGCCAACATTGAGCCGGCCCGTCAGCCTGCCGAAGGCAAAGGCGCCGCGCAACCGGAAGAGCAGTAGACGGGCGAATGCCCCGCACCGCCGGCCCGCCGGTTATTGGATTCGTAGAAACTGCACGCACACCGGCGCGCCCACCTCGATGCTCTGACCTGTCGGAGTCAGCCGGCCGGTTTGGAAATCAATGCGGAAAACAGCCACATTGTGTGTGTCCATGTTTGCCGCCAGCAGGTACGCGCCGGTCGGGTCGATGCCGAAACAGCGGGGAATCTTGCCTTGCGTGGATTCGTGGCCGAGGAGCGTCAGCTTGCCGCTCTTCGGGTCTGCGGCAAAAATCACGATGGTGTCGTGGCCGCGGTTGGAGCCATAGACGAACTTTCCCGACGGATGCACCAGCACCTCTGCCGTGCTGTAACTAGGTAGGACGGATTCGCCGGCAGGCAGCGTCGAGAGCGTTTGCAACTCCCTCAACTCGCCGCGTTTCGCGTCGTAACTGAACGCAGTCATCGTGCACGCTATCTCGTTGATCACATAGGCGAAACGGCCATTGGGGTGAAACGCGATGTGCCGCGGGCCGGAGCCGGGCGCGACGGTGGCAAACGCCGGGTCGTTCGGCGTCAGCGCGCCTTTCGGGCCGTAACGATAAATCATGACCTTGTCGAGGCCGAGGTCGGGCACGAAGGCGAAGCGGTTCGCGGCGTCGAGGTTGATGGCGTGGGCGTGCGGGCCGGCCTGGCGTTTCGGATTGACGCTCGAGCCGGTGTGCTGGACAAACGCCGCGGTCTCGCCGAGCGAGCCGTCTTTGTTGATGGCGAGCACCACGACGCTGCCGCCCCCGTAGTTTGCCGCCAGCGCGTGCTCGCCGGCCTTGTCCACGCTGACGTAACACGGCGCGCCGCCGGCGCCCGCCGGCTGCTGGTTGAGCAGCGTGAGTTTGCCCGACGCCGGGTCGATCGCAAAAGCGCTGACTACGCCGCCCTTCTTGCCGTCCCCGCTGGAGAACTCGCCGACGGCGTAAAGGAAACGGTGGTTCGGGTGTATCGCCACGAACGAAGGGTTCTTCGTCGCTGCGGCCAGTTCGGGCGCGCCGAGCTGACCGGTCGCCAGATCGAAGCGGCTCACATAGATGCCCTGGCTCTTGGCTCCCGTGTAGGTGCCGAAGTAAACGAAACACTGGTTCTTGCCGGATGAAGTCATGGTGGTTTCTCCAAAAGATGCCGATGCTGCGAAGAGCGTTGGGATGATCAGGCCGATGCTTGCGCCGCGGAGGAAGGGACACATTTTCATGCCGCCATGAGACACCAGCCGGCCCGAGTGTTCAAGCTGGTTCTTGTTGGAACCGTTGAGCAGAATCCGCTTTGCGGCGGCGGCGGTTTCTGGGAAAGTCGGCGCAACGATTTATTGGAGAACCCAAAACCATGTTTCATCGCCTCATCACCCTGTTGCTCGCACTCGCCTCGCTCGCGCCGCTGACGCTGCGCGCGGAAAACTGGCCGCAGTGGCGCGGGCCGTTCTTCAACGGCTCCACGACGGAGACCGGCCTGCCGGCGCAGTGGAGCAAAACCGAAAACGTCGCGTGGATCGCGCCGCTGCCAGGTAAAGGCAGCTCGACGCCGGTGGTATGGGGCGACTCGGTCTTCGTCACCAGTCCCGACGCGGAAAAAAACCTGCTGCTGTTTTGCATCAACGCCGCCAACGGCAAGACGCGCTGGCAACAATGCGTCGTGGCGGGTGGCGATATCACGCACGGCAAGAACAACGCCTGTTCGCCGTCGGTCGTCACCGACGGCAAGCTGGCCATCGCGACGTTTGCCACGGGCGACATCGCGGCGTTTGATTTCGCCGGGCGGAAAATCTGGTCGCGCAATCTGACGACGGAATACGGCAAGTTCTCCCTCATGTGGATTTACGGCTCCAGCCCGCTGCTTTACCGGGGAAAACTTTACGTGCAGGTGCTCCAACACGATCCGCCGACTTACAAACACGTGCTCGACGACAAGCCAAACCGCGAATCATTCCTGCTTTGCCTCAATCCACAAACCGGCAAAACGCTCTGGCGTTGTGTCCGCAAGTCTGACGCGGTGGATGAGTCGCAGGAAGCCTACTCCACACCGCTCCCCTACGAAGGAGCCCATGGCGCTGAGATCATTGTCTTTGGCGCGGACTACGTCACCGCCCACCACCCCGACACCGGCGCGGAACTCTGGCGGTGCGGCTCGTTGAATCCGCAGAAGATCAAGGTTTGGCGCACCGTCACGTCGCCCGTCGCATCGCCGGGCCTCATCTACGCCTGCCTGCCGCGCCGCAAGGACCCGATGCTGGCGATCAAGGCCGACAGCGCCGGTCCCGATCCGGCCGCGCAGATTGCCTGGCAGCTTCCTGACTCGCCGGATGTTTGCACGCCGCTTTTTTACCGGGGAAAATTGTTTGTGTTGAACGGCGACAAACAGACGCTGGCATGTCTCGATCCGAAAACCGGCGCGGAAAAGTGGCAGGGCAGCATCGGCAAGAAGGAAACCTACAGCGCGTCGCCGACCGGCGCGGACGGAAAAATCTACTGCATCGGCGAGCGCGGCACGGTCGTGGTGCTCTCGGCCGGTGACGAGTTCAAAATCCTCGCCACCTTTTCGATGGACGAGGTGCCGGTGCTTTCCTCCATTGTCGCCGCCAACGGCCGGCTGTTCATCCGCACCGCAAGCAGTCTCTACTGCGTCGGTGGGAAGAAATAGTGTTGCGGAAACCGGGTGATGACGCCGCGCTGCGGCGTCCGAACCGCTTTCTCCGTTACGAGGACGGACGGCACAGCGCGCCGTCCCTGCCTCGTTGATGCACCGCCGGTGCGTTTCTTACCTCCCCGACACGTTGAGGCAGGCGCCTTCCTTGGTGCTGCGGACGTAAACGCAGCCGTTGCTGATGGCGAAGGTGTTCCAGCACTTGCCCTGGACTGCCTGAAACTTGCCGAGTTCCTTGTAGCCCTCCGGCGAAGCTTCGACCAGCACCAGTTCACCGGTGTCGCTCAGCCCCAGGAAGTTGTTGCCGACCAGCACGACGCCGCCGGGGCCGAAGCCGTCCTTGGACCACATCTCTTTGCCTGTGGCCACCTCGACGCACTTGAGCGGGCCGGTGCCAAATTGCTTGAAGCTGAACGCCCCGTAGAGGTAGCCGTCCTTGCAGACTGGCGTGCTCCAGTGATTGCAGAGCGCCTCCTTGCCTTCCTTGCGCCAGAGTTCCGTCGCGGTGAACTTGTCGCCCGACTTGGCGATCTTTGCCGCGCCAGAGCCGACGCCGTAGCCGGCCGCGCAATAGACGATGTCACCCGACACCACTGGCGACGCCGCCGTCGAAACCTTGAACGAAAACGCGTAGCGCCAGAGTTCCTTGCCGGTTGCCGGCTCCACCGACACCAGACCGGACTTCACGAAGAAAATCACCTGCTTCACGCCCAGGATCGTCGCGACGATCGGCGAGGCGTGTGTCAGCGTTTCAGTCGAGCCTTTCCAAGCCACGCTGCCGTCCTTCTTGTTGATCGCCGCCAGCGCGCCGCCATCGCCGCCGCAGACGAAGATGAGATCGCCGTCCATCACCGGCGATGTCGCGTTCTGCCAGCGGATCATTTTGCCGCCGAGTTCCTGGCAAAGGTCCTTCTTCCAAATCTCCTTGCCGGTCTTGGCGTCGAGGCAAAAGAGCGCGAGTTGGGCGGACAACACATAGACGCGTCCGCCGTCAATCGTCGGCGTCGAGCGCGGGCCGTCGCCGCCTTTGTTGTCCTTGGCGCCCGTGTCGCCGCCGCCATCATATTTGGACGAACCCAACTGCACGGACCAGACCTGCTTGCCGGTGGCGGCATTGAGCGCGACGCATGCTTCCTGATCGCCGTTCAGCACCAGCGTGCAAGCCAGACCGCCGCCCACCGAGAAACAACTGAATCCGCCGGGCGTCGGCGCATTCCAAACGATGCGCGGCCCCTTCTTCGGCCACGTCGCAAGAAGTTCCTCCGTGCAGATGCCGTCGTGATTCGCGCCGCGGTATTGCGCCCAATCGCCGCCCGAGGCGAGCGTCGCGCTGGCAAGCAGCAAACAGCCGACCGCTGCGGGCATGAGAAGGCTGAGGCTTTTTTTGGAAACGGCATTGGCCGAAGAATCAAATTTCATGGTGGTAAAGAGTCGGCAAAAATCCGAGATCGTCAAGCTTAATGAACAGGCGTTGCTCTTATGGGGCGCATCCCCGTTTTGGCCGGATTGAGAAGACGGACCCAGATTGGGTCGGATCCAGCCGGATTTAGTCGGATCGGGTCGGATCGGGTCGGACAGCCGAACCGCTTCGTGAACTGGTTTCGGCGTTCTGGCCTCGGATGAAACTGCCTGCCGTGCAAGGTGTTGCCTGTTTCGATTTCCTTATTTGGGTTCGTTGTGTTTTTCTCTCCGTCGGGCCTTTTCACAACATACTGCAATCTCGCGTCTTGATGTTTTCCATTTGGGTTCGTTTCGTAAAAATAAAGTTCATCACCAGCACCGATGCGAATCAAAATGTTAATTTTCCATTGGAAAACGATGTTTTCGGGTTTTGAACGCATTCTTTATTTGGGTTCGTTTTGCATATCTGCCGTAACGCCGGCAGCACCGGTTTCCGGCCGCGGAACTTGGGCGCAGAACCATCGAGTATGGAATCATGATTTTGCGCTCTCCTCCGTCTTTCTCCTCATGGCTGCCTCCCTGTTTTCCAATTTGCTTCTGTCCTCTGTCTTCCGCTTTGGGTCTTTCCGTGCAATCCGTGGATTGTTTCCGGTTGCCCTTTGGGGCCTCCGGCGGGACTGCCTCTGCTTGCAGGACGGCGGTCTTCATTGCGGGCCAAGGGTATAGCAAATTATCTATCAAGTCAAGAGAAATTTACTAATATTTTCGGCTGCGGGCGCCTCCCGGTTTTGGGCCGGATTGGGACAACGGACTGGAAAGTCCGTTCTACGGTTTCGCGCGCCACGTCGCAGCACGGACTTTCCAGTCCGTTGCTTCGACCCGTCCAAAAAACCGTGATGCGCTTCTCAACTTGCTGCTTGATGCTCGACGAGCCTCAGTCGTAATCTGTGCGCGTTGGTGAAGCTCCAGAGGAACGGTAGGATGTGTATGATCATGAAACGGATTGTTTGTCTGATATTCTTGGTATCCTCCTGTTGTTTTGCCGGCGATCTGACCACGCTCGACGGCAAGACCTACCGCAATATTACAGTCACCCGCGTCGAAGCCGACGGCCTCGTCGTCACCCACGCGGAAGGCGGCTGCAAAATCGAGTTCCTCAATCTGCCGGAGGATGTCCGCAAGAAATACAGCTACGATCCCGCCAAGGCCGAGGCAGCAAAGAAAGCCGCCGCCGGCGGCAGTTGGCAGGAGATGGACCAGCGGATGATTTTCCTCACCGTGCAACTCTCCAGCGTTGAAGCGTCGCTGACAGCCCTCAACCGCGCGATGATCTCGCTCGGCATTCAACAAGTCACTCACCAGAGCAACGCCACCATCGCCCGCCAGGCCAACGAGGCCATGGATCGCAACGCCGGCGGGCCGGTGCCGTGGGCGGATTTCTACGGACACACGGCGGAGAAGTTCTTCTATCATCCGATCGACATACACACGCACTACCACACGTGGACGATCCTGGGCCTGCCGCCGTCGGGCCGTGTCGCGTCTGGAAAAGGAGTGCCATCCCCCCAAGGGCTGCCCGTTCACCAACGTCCGCCGCAGTTCGACTACATCTACCACGCCAACGCCGACGCCGAGCGGCGCGCGCAAGCCGAAGTGGCCCGCCTCGGCAACAATGCCGCAGCGATCCTGGAGCGCCGCCGTCAACTGGAGGCCGAGCAGTCGGCGCTCTGGTGCAAGATCGCCTTCCATGCCGTCGCGGGCCGCGAGTTGCTCTCGAAGCCGCTTTACTACTACGACCTCAAGAGCGCCGAAGCGGACTCTGCCGAAGGCCGGCAGCGGCTGGAGGCGCTGCGGGCGGCGATGGCTTATCTGCGCAACGGCAACAAACTCGCGGCGATGGTCGAGCAAGGCGTGGATGCCGACGCGGCGCGTTGCTACAGCCAACTGCAAGCGGGCATTGGTGCCGCGCGCGGCGAGATGGAACAGCGGCTGATGGCGCAACCGGCTTTGGTCGGCGACATCACCGACAGCCGCACGATGCTGGGGAAGTTCGTAGCCGTGGCGAAGCGGATGGGTGAGGTCAGCGCCAATATTACCGACGCGCACCGGTTGGCCTTGGACGGCGACCGGGCGGGCGACCAGGGCCGCAAGCAGACGTTCCGCAGCCAGCTTCAGCAATCGCTGATGCTCTGCGCCGAGGCGTTGCTGGCCGGGGATGAATGCGTCAACGAACTGGCGCGGGACTGGAAAGCGCAACCCGACCTGCAAACGGTTGCGCCTGCATCGGTGACAGTACAGGCGATGCTCGTTGTGCCAACGCCAACAGTTGTTGCGCCGACAGCGGCTATCCCGGTGCTGGCAAATACCGGGGACGACGCCATTGCCATCTCAACTCCCGATGCAGTGCGCATCCTGCCGTTGGAGGCCGGACAGCCGAGGTTGTATGATTCCACGCCGCTGCGGATCATCGAAGGCATCAACCCCGAATTGTCGAAATGGCAATTCGTATCCATTCCCCAGCGCATCATCAACTCGTATGAAATCCGCGTCAACCAGGACGGGATTCTCTACGCCTTCGGCGGCAAAAAGAACACTTCGTCCTGGAATTTCATCGGCGCCGACCAAGTCAGTAAATGGGAAAACGCCGCCGGCGACATACGCGGCATCAACATCAACCTCTGTTTTCGCCGCAAGGTGTTCGCGGGCGAAATGATCAGGCTGTCAGCTTATGAATTGCAGCTTGCAGCCAAAAGTATTCGAGTCAACGAGTTGGGCCGTGACAAGAAAGCGCAGTCCAACATGCCGCTGCTTGCCAGCACCGCGACGATCCAAGCCAAAGATCTACCGGCAAATGACCCGGCGTGGTCGCACGCCGTCAACCTGATGTCGCTGCTTTTGCCTGCGAGGGACACCGTCAAGGGAATCTGGAAGCTGGAAGCGGGTAAGCTAATCGTGGAACCGAGCCGCTTCGCACGCATCCTGATTCCCTATGAACCGCCAGAGGAATATGACTTTCGAATCATCCTGAGGCGGGTTGCTGGCATCAATGGCGCCGTTCAGATTTTTTCACATTATAATCGAACTGCCATGTGGATATTGGGAGGGCAAAAGAATACGGCCTTTGGCTTCCAGTTGGTTGCCGGCGTGGCAGCATTTAAGAACCGCACATGCGCCTGGATGAAGAACGGTTTGGAAATCGGACGTGACTACACATCCATTCTCAAAGTTCGAAATAACGGCGTAAAAGCGTATTTGGATGGCAAGCTGATCAGCGAGTGGACCACCGACTATGGCGATGCCAGTCTGGACCGCGTATGGGACTTGCCAGATAAACGGCTTTTGGCCCTTGGAAGCTCTGACAGTTTCTTCGAGTTTTACAAGATTGACCTGCTCGAAGTCACCGGCAAGGGGCGCGCGGTGCGAGGCGACAGCGCCACGCCGCCAGTCGTGGGACAGGCGACGGGGCTTCAAGTCGAACAGCAAATCCAGCGGTTTGCCGAGAAAATGAAAAGCCTCAATCCAAAATTCAGCGGCGAGGTGCAACACAAAACTAAAGACGGTGAGGTCGTGGAGTTGGTTTTTTCTTCGACGGGAGTGACCGATATCTCCCCGATTCGTGATTTCCCGTATTTGGAGGTGCTTAGGCTTCAAGGATCCTCTGTTGCAGATGAGAGAACTTTTGCCGATTTGTCACCGCTCAAGGGCTTGAGCCTTTGGTGTTTTGAGGCGCAAGGCAATCGCATCAGCAGTCTGTCGCCGCTGGAAGGAATGCCGCTCCGAATCTTCCGTTGCAGCGACAATCCGATCAAGGACCTCACGCCGCTGAAAGGAATGCCGTTGGGAGAAATTCACGTCGCGAAAACGGAAGTCAGCGATTTGTCACCCTTGGTCGGGATGCCGCTCGCCAAGCTGGTGTGTCAACAAAGTCACGTGACGGACCTTTTGCTGCTAAGGACGTTCGACCTCAAGCTTTTGCGTTGCGATTTTGTGTTTGAACGGGACGCGAAGATTCTGCGGTCCATTAAGACGCTGGAGCAAATCAATGGTTTGCGTTCAACGGAGTTCTGGAAGCGCGTGGCGGCAGGCGACGCGCCGCAGGCGAAGTAAAACAGTTGAGACGATTGAGGGGTGACGACCGTAAATGGTGGTTCTGGATTGGTTCCGGGCCACTCTGCCCCAGGGGACGGGTGTGTTGATGCGGGCGAGGCGTGGCATGGGTACGCTCTGACCCCACGAAAAATCAAAAAGTCATTGGCTTTCCGGTGTAATGTGGATCGAGCCGTCTGTTGCATCCGTGTCGTTGAGACACGGCAGGACCGATCCGTTCATGTTCTGGCTATCGGATGCTTCGATGAGGGATGTCTTTGTGCCGGCTCGGTTTCTAATGGTTGCCCGGCGGAGCCCACAAGTCATTTCAGCACCGCCGCGCCGGGTTTCTGTTTCAAGATCGCTTGTGCGTGGCGGGCGTAGTGGCCGTGGAGGTCCTGCGCATACTGGCGGAGGATTTTTTCGCCGAGGCCGCCGCAATCGCCGCAGCGATACAACGCGCGCGCCAGGAACAATTCCCTCAATGCCTGGTCGCGGGTGGCGTTGTCCGTGGCGTTCGTCGGGGTTGTGGCCAGCGTGACGGCGATGGTCGTGACCGCGTGGCCGCTGATGCCGGGCTTCTCCAGCAACTCGGCCAGCGGTTTGGCGGCGGCGGGATTCGCCAGCGATTCGAGCGCGAGGGCCACAGTGCGGAAATGCGAGAAATCGCTGTCAGCATCGAGCAGCCGGGCCTTCGCCACGATCGGCTCCAGCGCGCGCGGGTCGCGGCTGCGGCCGAGGGCGATGATAAGGCTGTCGAGCGGGCTGACGCTGGCGCCGAACTGGCCCATGGCCTTAAACTTCCATCCCTCGTCCCACGCCGTCGCCGATGCGACCGCCCTGGCGAGCGCGTCCGCGCCGGCGGCGTCGCCGAGCATGGCGAGAACGTGCGCATAGACCAGCTTTGTCCTGTCGGAGCCGGCGTTTGCGAGCGCCTCGCGCAGCAGCGGCTTGGCGGTGTCTTGGTGCGCCAGCACCAGTTCAATGCCGTTAAAGTCGTTGGTGAGTTGCGAGACGGCGTCGGCGATCTTCTCCTTCGGCAGCGGAAACGAGTCGCTTTCCGTCAGCACCGATTCCGGCAGGTTGCCTTTCCGGATGAGATGCCGCTGGAGCGATTTGATGTCGAGCGCGCGCGTGGCGCAGCCTTTGCGGGCGATCATCGCGGCGGCGACGCCGGCGGCGTAGCCCTGGTTCTGCACGTCGGGCTGCATGCGGATCAGCGGCAACGCGTCGCGATGCGCGCTGACGCCGAGGCCGGTGACGAGGATGCCGTCCAGCCCGCGCGGCACCAGGCAGCGATACGGCACGTGGACGAAGATGTCCTGTTTATGCGGCGGCCGCAGCGTGAACATCGGATGGACCGTGTAGCCGTGCGTGTCGTAGTTGCTCTTGGCGATGACCACCGTGTCGGGAAACGTGCGGCACGCCCACTCGTCCACCGGCGAAATTGTGAAATCGCCGACGATCTGCCGCCGCTCGCGCGTGTCAATCAACTGTCCGAGATCGTAGGCCGCCTTGAACTTTTCCCGCGCCGCGACGAAGCAGCGCCAGATGTCCGTGATGTCGGTCTCGTCCACGAACGTGTAATCGGTGTTTGTATAGCCGGGGCCGAGCTGGCGTGGCGGCAGGCCGGTGCCTTGCACGGCCACGTCGTCATCGCCGGTGTAACGGCAAGCCGCGCCGGCCGCGGCGGCGATGTCGGCGTTGCCGGTCGAGTCCACCACCATTTTTGCCAGCACCACGCCGCGCCCCTGCGGCGTCGCCACCGTCACGCCGCGCACGCGGCCGTTCTCGACGAACGCGCCCGCGCCGAGCGCGCCGCACCAGATGTCCACGCCCGCCTTGCGCAGCTCACGCCGATACCATTCGCTCTTCCAATCGGAGTTCCACGCGCCCGATTTGAAGCGCGTATCCTTCGGGCCGATCGTTTGCAGCCCGGCGTCCACCTCGGCGGTGAAGCCGACGCGGTTGCCGTGATAGTAGGTGCTGATCAAGCCCACCGTGCCGACGCCGCCGAACTGGTGCAGATACTCGATGAGCAGCGTCTTCGCGCCCTGCCGGCCCGCCGCGATGGCTGCTGGCGAGCCGCCGGTGCCGCCACCGACCACGACCACATCGTATTCGCCAAGCACGGGCAGCGCACGCGCTTCCGCCGGTACCACGGGAGCGTTGGAGGCGCGCGGATTCAACTCCGCGCCCACTTCGCGCGCATCGCCTTTGATCTTGCCGGTAACTTCGCCGCCGGGAAGGCGGATGCCTTCGAGCTTGGGCTGGTTTTTCGCCGATGACGCCGCCGCCTTGCCAATACGCGCGCCGACATCCATGAAGTTCAGCGGGCGCAACAGTTCTGCTGCCGCTTCGCGCGAGAGGTCGGCGCAGCCGTTCAACACGAACATCCGCTCAATGGCCGCGGGCCGGAAAGCATCCAGCGGGATTTTGTCAGCGCCGGGCCACGCGCCGGTCTGCTGTTCCTTGCCGCGAAACGAATCCGGTGGCACTTGGAACGGCGTCTCGGAGGCATCGAGCTGTTCCTTCGTCCACGTTCGGTCGCGGGCGAGCTGCTCGGCGGCGGCGAAGGATTTGAAACTCGCGTCCTTCATTGGCAGCCGCAACTGATACTCGTTAACCGCGTGGCTCTCGCCTTTGCGGTCGGTCACCGTGACCGGCGTCCCGCGCGGAAGCAACTCGGCGTTCGCGCCGGCGCGCGGTTTGCCGCCGACCACGATTTGTTCGAATGTCGCTGCGCCGCCGGGAAACCGGGTGAAAGGCACTTCGGTCATGCGCGCCACCGTCCCGCGCTCGGTGGCGTCAATGATCATTTTCGCGACCACCGCTTGCCGGCCGGAGCGGTTGGCCATGACGATGCCGGCCGGATAGCCGCTGCTGTCCTTGAGCAGTTCAGTGGCGTAGCAGCCGTAGAGGAACGACACGCCCGCCTTTAGCAACGCCTGATCCAGCGCGCGTTTCACCTGCATCGGCGTGACCGCTTGCGGGCCAATCGGTGGCGGCGGCCGTTGCGCGCCGGCCGGCTCGACGACGATTTCGCCCAGCAACAGTCGCTTGGCGCGCGATGTTTTCCGCACGTCGAGTTTCAGGTAGCGCGTCTTGATCCCGACGGGCGCGAACACCGGCAGCGCCCGCTCCTCGACGGTGCCGGCGTCGAGGTCCTCGTTCTTGATGATGGCGACCTGCGTCCATCCCTTGCAGTCGTCGCTGGAAAAAACCGTGGCCTTGTCCATCTCGAAATCGCCGGTGCGCTGGTAGGCCATGACGGCAACGGTTTGAAGGCTTAGCGGCTTGCCGAGATCGAGCACGAACGTGACATCGTCGTCGAACTGCACGCTCTCCTTGGCGGAGTTGCTGTATTTGCCATCCGCGAGCAACGACGGTGGCGTGGTGTCCTTGTGGACTCGGCTCGACGGTTTGCTGGCGGTGTAGGTGAACGGCAGACTGCGCATCGGCGGCGCCACCTGTGGCATGGGCTTGAAGATTTCCTGTGCCAGTTCCGTCGCCGGTGTTTCGCCCGGCTCGAGCCAGAGCCGGTAGGAACCGCACAGGTCTTCGCCGAGATAATGCCGCGGCGCGGCAAGAAAAACCTTCGCGCCGTTCTTCGCCGCTTCTACCGCCGCGGCGACCGCGCCGGAACTGCCGCCGATGACGACGACATCCACGTTGGCAACCACCGGCAGCGAGCGGGCTGATTCGGGCACATCTTTGGCGCCGAGCAATCCGGCGCCGACACTCAGCAGGCACGGCAGCGCGAATGCCGCGATCTTGCCGGCGAGGTGGAAAGGACGGAATCGTAGAGTATCGTGGTGAGCTTTCATCGCCGCGATTTATGGTCGTTGCGCGCGGCGATGTCAACCCGGCAAACAGTGATGAAACATCGCCGTTTTGGCTTTGCAATAATACGCCGGCACAGCTACAGGAAACGCCGTGAACACGACTTCGCATCGCATCGCGCGGGACAAGGCCGGTTTGGTAGTGGTGGACATTCAAGAGCGGCTGCTGCCTGCGATCCACGAGAGGGATCGCGTTGTGGCCAACGCCGTGCGGCTTGTCAAAGGCGCGGCGATCATGGGCCTGCCGATTTTCGTGACCGAGCAATACCGCAAGGGCATCGGCCCGACCGTGCCGGAGGTGGCCGCCGCCGTGCCGGGCTTCGCGCCGATGGAGAAGCTCGCCTTCAGTTCGTGCGGCGCGGAGGGGTTCGTTGCCGCGCTCGAAGCCAAGGGCGTCCGCGACGTCATCCTCTGCGGCATCGAGGCGCACGTCTGCGTGGCCCAGACCTGCCTGGACCTTCTCGATCGTGGTTTCCGCGCCTGCATCGCGGCCGACGCGATCTCGTCGCGGACGCCGGAGAACCATCGCATTGCCGTCGAAAGGATGCGCGACGCCGGCGCCCTCATCGCCTCCACCGAGATGGTGCTTTTCGAACTGCTCAGCCGCGCCGGCACCGACGAGTTCAAGCAGGTTTTGCCGCTGGTGAAATGATCTCGAAAAAATTTGCGTGAGTGCGCACGCCTGCGCCGGTAGAATGCCGCCAACACTATGAGCAACTTCCGCTGCCGTCCGCTTTCGGTCCGGGTGGGTCTCGCATCGCTGCTGCTCGTTTGCGCCCCGGCGTTGTTTGCCGCTGATCAAGCGCCGGGCCAGCGATGGGAAAAGGAAATCCAGGCCTTCGAGGCCGCTGACCAGAAGAACCCGCCGCCGCACGACGCGATCTTGTTCATTGGTTCCTCCAGCATCCGGCTTTGGAAAACACTCGCGAGGGATTTTCCAAAACACGAAATCATCAACCGCGGCTTTGGCGGTTCGCAGATTGCCGACGCGACCCTCTACGCCGACCGGATCGTTATTCCCTACAAACCGCGGCTGATCGTGCTTGGCGCGGGCGGCAACGACCTTCACGCCGGCAAATCGCCGGAGCAGGTGGCCGAGGACTTCAAGGCGTTCGTTGAAAAAGTCCGGGACGCCTTGCCGGACGCGCGCATCGCGTTTTTCGCCATCAGCCCGTCGCCGGTGCGCGCCGCCGATATGGAAAAACAGCGCCGCACCAACCAACTCATCAAGGACTATATCGCCTACGGCAAGAACCTGGACTACATCAACATTTTCGACGCCTTTCTCGGTTCGGACGGCCAGCCGCGCGAGGACTTGTTCGTCGCCGACCGCCTTCACCCGAACGCCGCCGGCTACGACATCCGTGTGCAGCTGACGCGCCTGCACCTCGGCCCGCCGACAAAAGCGAAAGCCCAGTAGATGCCCCTGGTTCACCATCCTGTGCTATTTTGTGGTCAGTTTCTATTTGACTGGCGGAGTTTCGCCACTAGGATTCGGCGCTCCAATCGGAAGCAAGCAAACGATAAAGAAACATTGTTCCGGCGGTGTGTCGAGTTGGTCGCTGCGCGGTAACAAAGCGAAGGACAAAACATCATGGCAATCATTAATTTTGGTGGAACGAAGGAAACGGTCATCACGCGGCAGGAGTTCCCGATGGCCCGGGCGCGCAAGGTCCTCAAGAACGAGACCATTGCCATCATCGGCTACGGCGTGCAGGGGCCGGCGCAGGGGTTGAACCTCCGCGACAACGGCTTCAACGTCATCATTGGCCAGGCCAAGTCGTTCAAACGCGATTGGGACCGCGCCGTTGCCGACGGCTGGGTGCCCGGCAAGACATTGTTCGACATCGAGGAAGCGGTGCAGCGCGGCACGATCATCCAGATGCTCGTCTCCGACGCCGCCCAGCGCGTCATCTGGCCGGCCGTCAAAAAGAACCTCAAGCCTGGCGACGCGGTGTATTTCTCGCACGGCTTCTCCATCGCCTACAGGAAGCAGACCGGCGTGGTCCCGCCGAAGAACGTGGACGTCATCATGGTCGCGCCGAAGGGCAGCGGCACCTCCGTCCGCCGCAACTTCCTCACCGGCGCGGGCATCAACTCCAGCTTCGCCGTCGGCCAGGACGCCACGGGCCGCGCGCAGGAGCGTTGCCTCGCGGTCGGCATTGGCATCGGTTCCGGCTACCTGTTCCCGACGACGTTCCAGCACGAGGTGTTCAGCGATCTCACCGGCGAACGCGGCGTGCTCATGGGCGCGCTGGCCGGCATCATGGAGGCGCAATACGATGTGCTCCGCCACCAGGGCCACACGCCCAGCGAAGCGTTCAACGAGACCGTCGAAGAGCTCACGCAGAGCCTCATCCGCCTCGTGGACGAGAACGGGATGGACTGGATGTATTCGAACTGTTCCGCCACCGCCCAGCGCGGCGCGCTCGACTGGAAGCCGCGTTTCAAGAAAGCCGTGATGCCCGTGTTCAAGGAACTCTATCGCCGCGTCAAGACGGGCGAGGAATGCACCCGCGTGCTCAAGGCCTGCGGCGCGCCCAACTACCAGGTGCAGTTGCAGAAGGAGTTGAGCGAGATTCACGAGTCCGAAATGTGGCGCGCCGGCGCGGCCGTCCGCGCGTTGCGTCCGAAGGAGCTGGCAAAGGCCATCACCAAAGGCACCAGGGGCGTCACGGGTCGCGGAGCCAACTGAGCGCCTGATCCATCAAGATCGTTTCACAAGGGACAGCCTCCGGGCTGTCCCTTGTTGTTTGTGGGGATGAGCTTCCATGAAGCCGAAGGCTTTGGACTGCTGTAGGAACTACAGCTTTCTGCAGCGGTTGCAGTGATCGTCTCTCAGAAAGCTGCGATGCTCGCAGGGACGCATCTCAGTTTTTGAAACGTATGTGTGGATGGGTCTGAGCCACGCTTTTTGTTGCTGCGTGTTTCGAAGCTCTCCGAGCGCGCCGAAGGCGCTGCGGTAATCCAGCCCAGGGCAAGCGAGTCCGCGAGCGCCGCTCTGGGATAGCCGCAGGCAATGAGGTGCGCCCTGAAGGGGCGCAGGTAAAGCGCGGACGTGTTGTTGTTACCGCCGCCCTTTCAGGGCGGCCGGAGGGCGATGCTCCCACCCGGGGCGGCGCTCGCGGACTCGCTTGCCCTGGGCTGATTTACTTCGGCACCTTCGGTGCGGCCGGAGCGGAGCAGTCCAAAACACGAGATGCGCCCTGCCTGTGGCCGTCCAGGGCCGTCAGCTTTACGCGCCGTGCCGGGCATCCAAACCGGCGCGGCGGAGCCAGCAATCCAACGCGGTCTTCACTGACAGAAACGCAATCTCGTTGAGAGGGACTTCCTGCGGTTTCAACCAGCAAAAACTTTCCACATCCTCCAGCGCCGCGGCGGATTCTCCGGCGCGCGGGCGGGCTGTGTAGAAGACATCCAGCACCGGATACGTGACGCCTCCGTAAACATATCGGTTGGCGCAGGTGCAGAGAAACTCCAGGGAGTCCAATTCGAGGTTCACCTCCTCGCGCACTTCTCGGCGCAACGCGTCCTCGGCCGTCTCGCCGACGTCCGCGAAACCGCCGGGCAATCCCAGCTTGCCTTTGCCCGGTTCCTTCGCGCGGCGGATCCACAGCATCCGGCCTTCGCCGTCCATCACCAGCGCGCCGACGGCGACCACCGGGTTGAAATAATAAAGGAAGCCGCAAGCGGCGCATTGGATGGCGTTCGAGGCGGCGCGGCGCACCGGCTGGCCGCACTTTGGGCAACAGTGGAAGAACTCAATCGGAGCGGTCATGGTTGATTGGCGGCGGGCTTTTTCGGCGCGCCGGCTTTCTTCGGGCTGCCTTCGCGGATCGGAAAATATTGGGAATCCGTGCGGGCGGATTTGAGGATGGCTTCCACCTTGGCAACGACCTCCGGATGCTGCGCGGCGATGTCGTGCTGCTCGCCGAGGTCGGTCTTGAGATCGTAAAGCTCCACCGGTTTCTTCGTGCCGAGGCGGACGCCTTTCCAGTCGCCCATCCGCACCGCCTGTGCGAAGCCGCGCTCGTGGAATTCCCAGTAAAGATACTCGTGCTGCTTCTGCCGCTCCGGCTGGCCGAGCAGCACCGGCGCGAGGCTGATGCTGTCGAGGTGGGGCGGCGGCTCGACGCCGGCCAGTTCCGCGGCGGTGGCCATGAAATCGCCGAAGTAGCCGACGTGATCGGTGACGGCGCCGGCCTTGATTCGTCCGGGCCAGCGCGCGAGCAACGGCATGCGGATGCCGCCGTCGTAGAGGTCGCGCTTCATGCCGCGCAGCGGGCCGTTGGAGTCGAAGAACGCGAAATCGCCGCCGCCTTCCTTCTGCGGGCCGTTGTCGGAGCTGAACATCACCACCGTGCGCTCGTCGAGGCCGAGCCGTTTCACCAGCGCGAACAACCGGCCGATGTCGGTATCCATGCGCGTGATCATCGCCGCGTAACCTTTGTTCGGCTCGGTCCAATCCTTGTCCTTGTAAATGCCAAGATCGGGCACTTCCTGGCCGTTGCCGGTGGCGCGCGTGGCCTCGTTGTTGGCGTGCGGGATGGTGACGGCGAGGTAGAGGAAAAATGGCTGGCTCCGTTTTTGCCCGACCCACTTCAACGCCTCGGCGGCGAAAAGATCGTGGCTGTATTCGACCTTCTTCGTCGCCCAGCCCTGGCCGAACTCGCTGTAGCCGCCGCCGACGTTGCCGGGCGGCACTTCGTTCTTCAGCGTCACGCGCTCCTCGTTGCGCCAGAGAAACGCCGGGTAATAGTTGTGCGCGTGGAGCTGGCTGAGATAGCCAAAGAAATAATCGAAGCCTTGCCGCGTCGGCAGCCCGGTGGAGTCAGGCTCGCCCAGTCCCCATTTGCCGATGAGCGCCGTGGCGTAACCGGCGTCGTGGAGCACCCGGGCCACCGTGACGTCCTCCGTGCGCAAAATCTGGCCGAGCGCGTCCTTCTTGCCAGCGTTGCCGCGCACCCAGCAATGTCCCGTGTGCTGGCCGGTCATCAGCACGCAGCGCGACGGCGCGCAGACGGTCGAGCCGGCGTAAAACTGCGTGAACCGCGTCCCTTCCGCCGCCATGCGGTCGAGGCATGGCGTCTGGATTTTCTTCTGCCCGTAGCAACCGAGGTCGCCGTAGCCGAGATCGTCGGAGAGGATGAAGATGATGTTGGGTTTGTCCGCGGCGCGTCCCGCGGCGCAGGCGAGGCCGAGGACCGCAAGAACAAGGAGGCGTTGCAGCAGGTGTTTCATGGGCGTTTGGTTCCTGTCAGCAATTTCACATCACGCACGGGGTTCGGCTCTGGCTTTTGCGTGAGCAACCGGGATTTTTTTATTTCGACAATTTCCATAGATCTTCCGTCACGAATTGCTGGAAGTCATGGATTTGCTCGCGCAGTCGCTCGTTAGTTGTCATCTCAGGGCGAGGGTCAACGTAGTAAACGCCATCAAGCTTGTTCAGCGCCACAGTGTATCCGAGAAAGTGATTGGTTTTGAAGGTGGAGTTGATGCCGAAGATGCTGTTACCCCTGCGCGCCCTCTGCACATCGTGGAGGAAAATAGCAACGACTGGGACTTGCCGGCCGAGCAACCTCTGGAGAAGAAATTTGTCCAGGAAGATTTTATCAATGCGATCTTTGCTCGTTGTTTTCACTGAGCCGACCACCTCAGACGAGTGAATAAACTTCGTTTCCGACGCGATGATGGCTTTGTTTCTGGAGAAAACGAGGTCCAACTCGTAGGACATTTCGTAACCGGGGAATCCTGGAATGGGGAGGTTGATCGTCCTTGGCTCGCAATCCAAACCCAAACGCTTGATGACGAGTTTGACAAGCGTCTCGAACAACTGGCCGATTCGCTTCCTCGACTGATTCTCGTTTTCGAAGGAATCACCGACGCAGCCGATGGATTGCTGCGCGGTATAAATGACTTTGTTGATTTCCTTGGATTCCAGATAAGAGGTTGTTGCGCTTGTGTCTCGGCGTGCGCCTTGTCGTCTCTTCAGATCGTCGAGAAACGCAACGAATCGCGCAAAAGCAGCAACGAATTCGTGGGCTGTCGGGATAAACAAGTTCGTGTTGAGGGGGCGAGTGACCTTGTGGGCGTAGTCCTTGCCATATTGGTAAAAAACGTAGTGGTGATGAGAAGGCGAGACGATGCGAGTGGGTTTGATCCGAGCGAGGAAGTCGAGGTAAGCCGCCGACAGTTTCGTGTAATCCTCCAAAGCGGTGAAGGCGGTCCTATCTTGAACACTGGCCTGCAAGTCGGCAAGTGAAAGTTTTTTCATCGAATGGACTTTCTCCTCTCGGTGTTCTCCGCGTCGTAACGAATCCACTTCTCCACAGACCAGTCCTCGACCAGTTCGATTCGCTCCGCAGCCCACTTGCAGTAATCGATGCTTGTGTCGCAACCCTTCCATCTCCTTTTCAATTGCTCCGCGACGACCGCCGTAGTGCCGGAGCCGAGAAACGGATCAACGACCAACTCTCCCGCGTTCGAGGCGGCCAGGATCAGTTTCCGCAGCAACTCTTCCGGCTTCTGCGTCGGATGCGGCGTTTTCTCGTGCATCCCGTTGCAGGTCGTCGGGATTTCGAGGACATCGCGCGGCTTGGCTCCCTTGGGGTTCGGCACCCAAAGGTCGTTGCTGCGCTTGCCGTTGCCGTATTGGCTCGTTTCGGCTTGCGGATGCTCGGGATACTTCAACGTGTGGTTCCCGTAAGGAATCCGAACGTCGTCAACGTTGAACGTGAAGTCCGGCGCCTTGCGCAAGTGCAGGATGCTTTCGTGTGACCGGCCCCAATCGTGGCCCATGTTGGCTTTGTTCTTGTAGTGCCAAACCAGCCAACGACATCCACGGAAGAATTTCATGGCCGGAAGCTTCAAGTCGGCGAGTATTTCCGAGAAACCACAGATGAAAAGCGTCCCTGTTGGCTTCAGAATGCGCGCCGCCTGCTCGATCCATTGCAAGGACCACTCGACATAATGTTGCTGCGATTCAAAAGTGTCCCATTCTGCTTTCTTGATGTTGTATGGGGGGTCGGCAAAAACCACGTCCACGCTTTGCTCTTTGAGGGTTCGCAACCATGCAATGGAGTCGCCGATCCAAATCTCACCGTGTGGATGGGAGTATAAGACCATCGGTTTGTCGGCGCTCAGCGTGGCATGATCCAAACGGGTGTAGGAACCGGACGCTAATGGCTGACCAAAGAAGGTTGGTATTTCCTTGTTGCGGGCATACGTGGCCACCGGCTCTCGAACGAGGCCCGCAGTCGTCTTCGCTCGCGCGTATTTTGTCTTGCTCATGTATGTCTTCGGCTGGGCAACAAAATACTGTCGCCGAATAGCAGCCGGTTCATGCCGCCGAGTCTAGGCAAAGCGACGGCCAGCGTCAACGGCGGCAAAGCCGGCGCGTTAGTTGCGGGCGCGTCCGGGCAGGCCGGTCGCGTCTTGGCCGTCACATCTCGTCTTTCGGCAGGCCGTTCTCGAACTGGTTGTCGTCCTTCAACTCCTTCTTCAACCGGAACAGTTCCGCCTTCAGATGAACCACGGGGGACGCGGTTCGCGGTGGCGCATGCGGTTGGCTTCTTCGCAATCGAAGCTTTCCTTCACGGGGTCCCAGCGCAGTTTCCGGCCAAGGCGCAGGCCGATGTTCATTGCCTGACAGATGGTCTGTGCGCGATGGGCCGCTTCCGGATGACAGATGGTCGGGCGGCGGCTGCGGATGGAATCGAGCAGGTTGCGGACGTGGCCGCCCGCGTTGATCCAGTTCGCGTCGGCGGCCCCGCGCAGGTTCAGGATCGTCTTTGGCTCGGCGGTGACCAGGTCGGTGTCGTCGTCCACTTGAATCCAGCCTTCGTCGCCGATGTAGCGGATGTAGCGGTCGGCGGAGTGCTTCCTTTGATACATGACGCCAGCGACGCCGTCCGGGTAGCGGCAACGGACCTCGCCGGTGACCGGCGTCTCGCTCATGAATTTGGCCGGGTCGGGCCACGTGCATTGCCCCTCGAACTCCACCGGGCCGGTGTGGTCGTGATCGAGCGCCCATTGCATCTGGTCGGTGTAGTGGCAGCCCATGCCGATGATCGGCCCCTCGCCCATGTCCCAGAAGTAATTCCAGTTCGTTCCCTCCACGCGCTTCGGCACGAACGGCATCCACTGCACCGGGCCGAGCCACGTGTCGTAATCCCATCCTTTGGGAACGGGCGCTGGTTTGTCGTGCGGGACGGTCGGGCCGGTCCACACCTGCATCTCCACGGTGTGCACGCGGCCGATCCGCCCCTGGCGGACCATCTCGACGGCGAACCGATACGACGCGGTCGAGCGGCGCTGCGTGCCCGCCTGATAGATCGTGCCGTAACGGCGGCAAGCCTCGACCAACGAGCGGCCTTCGCTGATGCACATCGAAATCGGCTTCTCGCTGTAGATGTCCTTGCCTGCGCGCGCCGCGTAGATCGAAGCCGTCGTGTGCCAGCGGTCGCCGGTGGCGATGAACACAGCGTCAATATCCTTCTGCGCCAGCAATTCCTGGAAGTCCGGATACATGCGGCAATCGGCGTTGCCGTAGTGCTGGTCTATCATTTCCTTGGCCGACTTCAGCCGGTCTTCCCGACAATCGCTGACAGCGGTAAAGACAAGGTCCGTCTGCGCAAGGAAACTGGGCATGACGTAGCGCGCACGGTTGCCGATCCCGATGTTGGCGAAGACGATGCGGTTGCTTGGCGCAACGGCGCCGTTCAGGCCGAGCGCGGACGCCGGCACGATCATGGGCGCTGCCAGGGCGGTCGCGGCTTGTTGAAGAAACTGACGGCGGGTGATGCGGAGCGATTTCGTTTGCTTCATGAGAACCTCATCATTGGATGAGCGGCAACCATCCTGGCCGTCACATCTCGTCCTTCGGCAGGCCGTTCTCGAACTGGTTCTCGTCCTTTAGCTCCTTCTTCAGCCGGAACAGTTCCGCCTTCAATTGCGTCACGAGGGCGGCGTTGGCGGGGTCGGCGTAAACATTCTTCAGCTCGTGCGGGTCGGTCTGGAGATCGTAGAGTTCCCAGTCGTTGAGCTTGTTGAAGTAGATGAGCTTGTAGCGCTCCGTGCGGACGCCGTAGTGCGGCTGGACGCGGTGATGCATCGGGTAGTGGTAGTAACGGTAATACATCGAGGTGCGCCAGTCGGTGGGCGACTGGCCGCGCAGCAACGGCAGGAAACTGCGGCCCTGCATGTCGGCGGGCGTCTTCTCGCCGGCGGCGTCGAGCAGCATCGGCGCGAAGTCCACGTTGAGGACCATCTTGTCGTTCACCGTGCCCGGCTGGATGCGGCCGGGCCAGCGGATGATGAACGGCATCCGCAGCGACTCCTCGTACATGAAGCGCTTGTCGAACCAATCGTGGTCGCCGAGGTAGAAGCCCTGGTCGGAGGTGTAGATGACGATGGTGTTGTCGGCGAGTCCCTCCCGGTCGAGGAAGTCGAGCAACCGGCCGACGTTGTCGTCAACCGAGGCGATGCAGCGCAGGTAGTCCTTGATGTAGCGTTGATATTTCCACTTCTTCAATGCGTCGCCGGTGAGCTTCTTCTTCTCGCCGTTGACGGTGATTTCCACCTCCGTGTCCACGCCGGAGAGCCACTGGATGCGCGCGCGGCCTTTCAGGTCCGGCGGGGGCAGGGGATACTTCAAGTCGCGCCGCGTCAGGTCGCGGTCAATCCGCATCGTCGCTTCTGCCGCGGCGGGGCAGCGGGTGGCGTAGTCGTCGTTGAACGTCGCTGGCTCGGGGATGTCCATGTTGTCATACATGTGCGCGTGCTTTTCGTCCGGCTGCCACTCGCGGTGCGGCGCCTTGTGGTGGCACATCAGGAAGAACGGTTTGTCCTTCGGGCGGTTCTTGATGAAGTCGATGGAGAAATCCGCGATGAGGTCGGTGACGTAGCCGGTGTGCTTCTCGCGGCCGGCCTGCGTGAGGAAGACCGGATCGTGATACACGCCCTGGCCGGGCAGGATGTTCCAGAAATCGAAGCCGACCGGATTGGTGCCGAGGTGCCACTTGCCGATCATGCCGGTGTAATAGCCGGCGGCGTGCAAATACGTCGCCAGCGTCGGCCGCTTCGGGTCAATGGGGTTGAACACTGGCACGCCGTTGATGTGGCTGTATTGGCCGGTGAGAATGCACGCGCGGCTCGGCGTGCAGATGGAGTTGACGCAGAAGCAGTTGTTGAACCGCATCCCGGCGCTGGCGATGCGGTCGAGGTTCGGCGTCTTGTTGATGCGGCTGCCGTAGCAACTCATCGCGTGCGCGGCGTGGTCGTCAGCCATGATGTAGAGGATGTTCGGCCGCGACGAATCGGCGGCGACGGCAGTCAACGCCAGCAACGGCAGCAGCAAGATTCCGAAAAACGTTTTGGTTTTCATGATGACAGCTCCGTGGTTCAACTCGCGCCTTCCTGTATCACGCCTCGCGCAAGCTGGCAATGCGATTGCCACCTTCGGCTTGCAACTGCGCGCGGCCGTCAGCACACTGTCGGCATTGTTTTGTCGGAGACAAACACATGATTCTCCTGCTGGCCGCCATCGTCACTCTGGAAACCGACACCACGCGCGTCGGATTTGATCCCGACCGCAACGGCGCCATCGTCTCGGTGGTGGACAAGGCCACCGGCCGCGATTTCGCAGCGCCGAAAACGGCCGCGCCGCTGCTCTATGAACTGCGCTTCACCAACGCGCCGTCGTTGACGGAGGCCGACGCTGCTGGCGTCACCGTCAAACGCGACGGCGACTCTGTCATCATCTCCGCCGCGCGTCACACCAACGCCGCCGTCGCCGTCGAGTGCCGTTTCCACACGGAACCGCGCTCGTCGCTGATCTTCGGCCGCATCGCCGTGCGCAACGACAGCGGCCACGCGCTCACCAGCGTGCGTTTTCCCGCGCTGGCGTGGGCGAAGCAACTCGGCACGGCGCCGGAGCGGGAGTTCCTCGTGCTGCCGCGCAACGATGGCTGCCTCATCCAATCGCCCGGCAATATCGGCTGGCTGCCGTCGGCCCCGTATCCCGGCTCGGCTTCGATGCAGTTCCTCGCGCACTACGACGACAGCGCCGGCTTGTATGCCGCGAGCTACGACAACCGGTGTTTCACGAAAAGTTTCGGTGTTGAGAAACGCGGCGACGCTTTCCGGCTGGCGATGCTGCACCACCCGGCGCGGGAACCGCATGGCCAATGGCAAACCGAATACGACGTGGTCATCGGCACATTCCACGGCGACTGGCAGACGGCGGCGGACATTTACAAACAGTGGGCGCTGAAACAGCCATGGTGCCGGCGCACGCTCGCGCAGCGCGTGGCCGATGGCGACGTGCCGCGCTGGCTCACGGAGCCGTCCTTGTTCTACGCCTACAGTTTGCGCGGCGAGGTCGAGCCGAAGAAAATCGGCAACCGTCTGCCGCTGGTGCCGCAGCAGGCCGCCGCGTGGCGTGAACTGCTCGGCGGCCCGACGACGTTCATGCTGATGAGCTGGGAGAAACGCGATTCGTGGTTCACACCGGATTACTTCCCGCCGTTCGGTGGCGAGAAAGATTTCAAGGCGGCGACGGCGGCGTTGCACGCGAAGGGCCATCACTCGCTGGTTTTTCTTTCCGGCCTGAACTGGACGTTACGCAAGCAGCATCCGCCCGATCCGACGATGCTCGATGACACCGCGGCCTTCGAGCAACGCGGCGCGGCGAGCGCCATCTGCGGCGCCGACGGCCAGCCGCAGCATTGGGGCAAACCCGACGCGGATGTCGGTGAGCACGCGCAGATTTGCCCCGCGACGGCGCTCGCGCGCGAAATCCTGCTCGGCTCGGCGCTGGGGTGCCAACGGGTTGGTATTGATTGCGTGCAGGCGGACCAGATCGTTGGCGGCGGCATGCCGGCGTGCTTCAGCGACAAGCACGGTCATCCGCCCGGCGGCGGCAACTGGTCGGGGCAGGCGATCTACAAGATTTTTGATGAAGTTCGCCGCGAGGGAAAGAAGCGCGACCTGAATTTCGCGTGGTCCATGGAGGAGCCGGGCGAGTTCTTCATCCCCGTGCTCGACACCTACCATGCGCGCGATTACCAGCAGGGCCGCTGGCCGCGCGACGGCGCGGGCGTGATCGGCGTGCCGCTCTTCACGCATGTCTATCACGAATTCATGCACGGCTACGGCGGCGATTCGTGCGCCGTCACGCCAGAGCCCAATTCCACGGCGCTCTACCAGCAGGCGATGAATCTTGTTTGCGGCAAAGCGCCGGGCGTGGCCGTGTGGGGTCGCGCTTACGATCCGGCGAAGACCGACGCGGCGCAGGCGCGGTTGATGCGCGGCCATCTGGAACTGTGGAAGGACAACAGCCTCTCGCGCGCCTGTCTGGTCTTTGGCAAACGCCTCGCCACGCCGCCGGATTTCATTCAAGGCGTGCCCACCATTCGTGTGAAGTTTTGGGCGGGTCCGAAACGGCCGTCGCGCGAGTTGGAGACGCCCGCGGTGCTTCACAGCCGATGGCGCACGCCGGACGGTGGCGAGGCGGCGGTGTTCGTGTGCATCGGCAACGCGCCGGTGTCGTTCACGGCGTTCGGGCAGCGGTTCGAGCTGGTGCCGGGCGATGTGAAATTTTTGCCGTTGACCACACGCTGACGCTCGCGCATGAAGAGGCCGCGACTTTCAAGAACAGATCGCCCGAAACCGAAGAAGAGACCATGAAGCAACACCGCCGCATTGCGCTCCTGTTGCTTCCGTGTATGACGTTGCTGACAAACTCATGGCGCGCGGTGGCCGCGACGCCGGCATTGGTTCCCGCGCCGGCGAAGATGACCGTGGCGGAAGGTACCTTTCGGCTGGGCCGGGAGACCTCGATCTGCGCCAGGGCGGGCGCGGAAGCAGAAGCTCGCAAGTTGGCCGCCGCCCTGAGAACGCCGACCGGCCTGCCCCTGCCGGTCAAGGCCGGTGAGCCCAAGCCGGGCGCCGTCGTCTTGAAACTCGACCGCTCGCTCGAGCCTCAACTCGGCGCTGAAGGCTATCGTCTCTCGGTCACACCCGCGCGCGTCACGATCTGCGCCGCGGCGGAGACGGGGTTGTTTTACGGCGGCGTCACGCTCCGGCAGTTGCTGCCGCCGGAGGTGTTCGCGACGAAACGCGTGGCGCGCGCGCCCGACGGCGGATGGGGTGCGCCTTGTGTCGAGATCGAGGACCAGCCACGGTTTGCATGGCGCGGGTTGCTTCTCGACCCGGCGAGGCATTTCATGCCGCCGGAGTTCGTCAAGAAGTTGGTGGACGTGATGGCGCTCCACAAGCTGAACACGCTCCAGCTTCACCTGACCGACGATCAAGGGTGGCGCATCGAGATCAAAAAACATCCGCTCCTTACTCAGCTCGGCTCCATCCGCAAGGAATCGCCCATCCATGGCGACCGCAAGCGCGGCGACGGCAAAAGCTACGGGCCGTTCTTCTACACGCAGCGGCAAATCCGCGACCTCGTCGCCTACGCGCAGGCGCGGCACGTGACGCTCGTGCCGGAGATCGAAATGCCGGGCCATTTTCTCGCGGCGATGGTGGCCTATCCCGCGTTGTCCTGCCGCGGCGGGCCGTTCGAGGTGCGCACACGCTGGGGCATCGAGCCGGACATTCTCTGTCCCGGCAACGACGCGGCCATCGAGTTCGTCAAGGACGTGCTCGCCGAAGTCTGCGGCCTCTTTCCCAGCCGCTTCATCCACATCGGCGGCGACGAATCCCCGCGCGACCGCTGGAAGAGCTGCCCAAAATGCCAGGCGCGCACCCGGGCTGAGGGCCTCACGAGCGAGGCGCAGCTCCAGACGTGGTTCAACCATCGCGTCGAGGAATTCCTCGCCGGCAAAGGCCGGCGTCTGCTTGGCTGGGACGAGATTCTCGAAGGCGGCCTCACGCCCGGCGCAGCCGTGATGTCCTGGCGCGGCATCAAGGGCGGCATCGCCGCCGCCAGCGCGGGCCACGATGTTGTCATGGCGCCGACCACGCACTGCTACTTCGACTACGCGCAGTCCAAAGACCCCGGCGAACCGGAGTGCATCGGCGGCTTCCTTTCGTTGTCGCGCGTCTATGAGTACGAGCCGGTTCCCGCCGAACTACCGGAGTCGAAGCGCCGCCACATTCTCGGCGCACAGGGCGCGCTCTGGACCGAATACATGTGGACGCCGCGCGACGTGGAGTATTTCGCCTTTCCGCGCGCGACAGCGCTGGCCGAGGTCGTCTGGTCGCCCGCCGGGCAGAAGGATTTCGCCGGCTTCGAGCGCCGCTTGCAAGACCATCTCCTCCGTCTCGACCAACTCGGCGTGAACTATCGCAAGCCGTCTCCCGCCGCCGACCGAAAATGATTTCGTGCAGCGCTTGACGCGCGAAACCCGGCTCATGGTGAAAAGATTCGCTGGGAAATTGGCCGTGAGTTGATACAAACTCCCGCACACTTATGAAACTGACTGGCTTCATCATCTCCGCCGCCCTCCTTCTCGTTATCCAGACCTCCTTCGCCGCCGGCGCTCGCACGGTCGTCCCGCTCGACGGCGAGTGGCAGATCGCCGAGGGCGCGATGGACTCGCCGCCGGCGACGTTCAAGCACCGCGTGCCGGTGCCAGGACTGGTGGACATGGCCAAGCCTGTGTTCGCCGAGGTCGGCAAGAAGAGCGAGAAGCGGCAGGCGTTCTGGTATCGGCGCGAGTTCACCCTGAAGGAAACGGCGCCGGAGATCGCGCTGCTGAAGATTCACAAGGCGATGTTCGGCACGAAGGTCTGGCTCAACGGCAAGGTCATCGGCGAGCATCTGCCGTGTTTCACGCTGGCGTGGCTTGACGCGAAGGCGGCGCTCAAAGGCCCCGGCCAGCCGAATGAACTGATCATCCGCGTCGGCGCGGACCGCGATTCGATGCCGCAGGACACGCCGACGGGCTGGGACTTCGAGAAATACCGGTTCATCCCCGGCCTTTTCGATTCGGTGGAATTGATCCTGACCGGCGCGCCTTACATCGTGAACGTGCAGACCGTGCCGAACATTGAAACGAAGTCGGTGCGCGTGATTGCGGAAGTGGCGGCCGGCGAGAAAGGGTGTGAGACCGAGGTGCAGGCGGCGGTGTCGTTGCGCGGCTCCACGCGGGTGGACGGCACATTGACCGCGCCGAAGATTTATCTACGCGCCAAGGCGCGAAAGACGGTGGACTTCGTTGTGCCGATCAAAGATAGCCGGCTGTGGTCGCCGGAGGAGCCGTTCCTTTACGAACTGAAGCTCGCGACCGGTGCCGACACGACCCGGACGCGCTTCGGGATGCGGACGTTCAGCTTCGACCCCGTGAGCAAGCGCGCCATTCTCAATGGCAAGCCCTACTTCATGCGAGGCAGCAACGTGACGCTCTACCGGTTCTTTGAGGATTCCGCGCGCGGCAGCCTGCCGTGGGACCGCGAGTGGGTGCGGAAACTGCATCAGAAATTCAAGACGATGCACTGGAACTCGCTGCGCTACTGCATCGGGTTCCCGCCGGAGTTCTGGTATGAGATCGCCGACGAGGAGGGCGTCTTGATCGAGGACGAGTTTCCCATCTGGCTGCTTGGCGGCGCGAGGAGCCAGTGCCCGGAGTGGCCCGTCGCCGAGAAAATCATCCCGCAATACACCGAGTGGATGCGGGAGCGTTGGAACCATCCGTGCGTCGTCATCTGGGACGCGCAAAACGAAAGCTCCACGCCGGAAACCGGCAAGGCGCTCACCGCGGTGCGCAGTCTCGACCTCTCCAACCGCCCGTGGGAAAACGGCTGGGCCGGCCCGCAGGCGCCGACCGATTGCGTCGAGTCCCACCCCTACATGCACATCCGCGATTGGCATTCGGGCGGAAAGCCCTTCAAGATGAGCGAACTCGCCGGCATGTCGGGCAAGCCGAAGTTGCAGAAGGACCAGCAAACGTTCGACGTGCCGATCATCATCAACGAATACGGCTGGCTCTGGCTCACGCGCGACGGTCAGCCGACGTGCCTGACCACCAACGTGTATCGGAACATTTTCGGCGGAAAATCCACCGTCCAGCAGCGGCGCGAGTTTTACGCGCGGGCGCTGGCGGCGAAGACCGAGTTCTGGCGGGCGCACCGCGAATGCGCCGGTGTGCTCCACTTCTGCGGCCTGGGCTACTCGCGCCCCGGCGACAAGCCGCGGCCCGAAGGCGGCGCCACCAGCGACCACTGGCTCGACGTGAAGAAGCTGAAGTTCGAGCCGCTCTTTGAAAAATACGTGAAAGACGCCTTCGCGCCGACGGGACTGATGCTCGATTTCTGGGCCGAGGAAGTGCCGGCGGGCGAGAAGCGCGACGTGTCCGTCATCGTCATCAATGATCTCTACCTGCCGTGGCAGGGCAACCTGCGTTTCCGCCTCTTGAAAGGCACGAAGGTCCTTTCGGAGGAAACACAGCCTTGCGCGGTGGCCGTGCTTGGCGACAAGCTGCTGACGTTCCCGCTCGCCGTGCCCAGCGCCCCGGGCCGTTACACGCTGGAGGCGGCATTGATCAAACGCAAAGAGCCGCCCGTCCTGAGCCTGCGCGACTTCAAAGTGCCGTGACCTGCATCGTCCCGTCAGGGACGGTGCGATAATAGCCCGGATCTGAAGGGCATGTTGCCCAAATGCTTTGTTTGTTCAACATCCAGTCAGTGGTGATCAGGGAGCGCCGTAGGCGCGCCAGAAAATAGCCCACGGCGTGAGAGACTGTCTCAAAAGTTTTCAGCGGGGGGGTGGTTGAGAGCGTGGTCGGAGCGTTGGGGAACGAAGGCGGCAAAGAAGACGACGGAGGGTCAAACCAACGCGAAGATCGCCGCCGGCCAGTTCCCCGGCGTAGGTCGCTGCTGCCGCCAA
>Ga0209083_1000980_pt1 | contig 35721 bp, 44 predicted proteins | sample AM7aDNAmetaG_FD_184132 | JGI IMG/M metagenome (GOLD analysis project Ga0209083, IMG submission 184132) | Freshwater microbial communities from Finland to study Microbial Dark Matter (Phase II) - AM7a DNA metaG (SPAdes) (version 3) | ecosystem: Environmental > Aquatic > Freshwater > Lake ... | reverse complement strand
TAAATCTTATTTTTGATTTTATAGTATCGTCTTTATAGAATTTTGTAGAATCAAAAGTTGAATTTATCTTAACTGACATATCTTTTTGTATAAGATTCTTGTTCATTGCCTGTACCGAATTTATCAGTGTATCTAATTTAGAATCTGTTAGTCCTGTGCCATTTGAACCTACTGGTTTTACTGATACAGTTTCTCCACTTGTAAATCTTGCAAGATAATTATCATTACTATATCCTTGTGGAACTATAAATTCTCCACCGTTTGCATATGCAGGAACCATATTTCCAAAAGTCTGACTTCCACCTGTTACAATTGGAGCAGTATTGTCAATTAACTTTGATGCTCCACCTGAAAATATTCCTAAAATAGTTTCCCAAATAAACATCACTATCATCTTAGCAATCATTCTTTCTATTTCAGCTACAACAATATCAGCCATGCCTACAAATACTGACTTAACACCTTCACCAAAGTTTTCAGTTCCTTTTAACATACCATCCATTGCATTTGCCCAAACACTTTCCATTGACTGCGATGCACTTTCAATTGCCTTACCAAGTGTTTCATTGTCCTTTGCGAATTGTTCTAATGGGGTAAGTTTCTTTTTCTTACTTTCTTTATCCTTTTCGTCTGCTTCTTTCTTTACAGCGACTGTAATCGCTATATTATTAAGTGTAGATAATTTATTTATTTCATCAATATGTTTTTTAAGTTCTACTAAATCTTTTGCATATGTTTCTTTAGCTTTAGCTAACAATTCATCATAATACGCCTTTTTGTATTCTAATTGGTCTGATGTAGAAACTCCTTCTGCATCCATTAAAGATAACATCAATTCAAGTTCATCATCTTTTTCTTTTTTAAAATCATCAAACGATTTATCTTCTAATTCTTTATGATAATCAGCATTATCTTTATATGCCTTTTTCTTTTCATTTTCTGCCCATTTATTTGTTTCTGTTAAATCGTGTTCATTGTCGATATTAGCCTTTCTTTCTGTTTCAATATTTTCTAAAATTTTTGCTAAATGTGCATCATCAAACTTTTCATTATCTAAATTCCATTTCTTTAGATTAGATTCCTGTTCGTCCCATTTCTTCTGATTAGCTTCGGATTCTTTATTATCTGAACCACCAGTATTAATATTTTTTACAGACTGCACATATTTATTTTTAGCTTTTTCCCAAGTAGCAAAAGCAGTTTTAGACGCTTCTGTTTCTATACTTCCACCGCTACTAAAAACTTCTTCATATGTTGTTCTAAGTTTTATTACATTTTTATATTCTTTCTTTTCTTTTTCAGTAACTGGCAGTGGTAGTTTTTCTCCAAGTTTTACAATATTCTTTGCATCTATTTTATTGCCTTCTTCTATTAACTTATTTACTTCTGACAACGCTTTATTATATTCATTTTCAGCATTTATTCTATCAGATACCGTTTTTGTTCTGTTAATATTCCATTCTTTGTTTTGTTTATCTAACCCTTGTTCACCACCTGTCCATTTTGTTTCATGAACCAATGAAGCTTCTGCGGTAGTAGCATTAATAAGTTTTTCTTTTAATGGTGCTAAAGTTGCAAGTTTAGAATCAACCATAGCTTCAGTTATTTTAGACTGGATATATTTATCAAGTTCTATTCTAGCACCAGAAATTGCCGTCTTTATACTATTATAGGAGTCCTTTTCAGTAATTAACTTTGGTAGAAATTGACCATATTTTGTATTTGCATCATCTATTAATTTAGTATACGCTTCTTGTTCTACGGCAGTTTTATGTGTATTACCAGAAAGATTTAATAATCCCATTGCAGTACTTTCAAAATCAAGTCTTAATTTTACCATAGAATCTTCTGTTGTATTAGCCTGTTGCCCTAACTTTGAAATATTACCAATTACAAAATTTGATACTTCTATAAAAGGTTTAAGACCAAACATAATTACGCCACCTATTGCTTCCATAAGCTTTTCAGTGTTAACAGACAATTCTTTTAATCCACCAGATGCTTTATTTGCCGCTTCTGATGCACCACCAAATTCTTTTTTTAATTCGCCTAAAATCATGTTCTGTGCTGATATAATATCACCTGATTCCATAAACGCTTTAACCTGTTCTTTCTGTGCATCTGTAAGTCTTACACCAACACGCTGTAATGCAGTAACACCTGTTATAGGGTCATTTAATGCTTTACCTAATCTTATAGAAGCTCCTGTTAAGTCTCCACCCATTACAGCAGTCATATCTAATACAGATTGTTGTGCGTCTTTGAATACCTGACCACTAACATTACTGAATGTTAGCATGTTAGCAGTAATACCATTCATTATTTCAGAATCATCTATACCATTAATTTTAGATAATTCGTCTGCAATACCAGATAATTCTGTTGCTGTAAAACCTGCCGCTCCACCAGTAGATTTTATGATTGCTTCTACTTTTGCAAAACCTTGTGCTTGTTCTATATATTTCTTTACAGAATCAGAACCAAATTCAAATGCTTTAGTAATTCCAAACATACCACCAGCTATACCTGCCATAGGCAAAAGCATAGATTTGAAACTACTACCCATATTATCGGTAGTAGATTGTGTCTTTTCTTTAATTTGATTTAACTGCGCTTCAAGGTCAGCGGTTTTTAATGAAAGCGATAAGTAAAGTTCGCCTAATGATTCAGCCATTTTATTTATTTCCCTTGTTTATTCAGCGTTTCCATAAACGCTTCATGTTCTTGTTCTATTAGTTCATCTTTATCGACAAACTGAAATTCACCACCAGCTTCACCTGACATGATGTTGATTGCTTGGTGTAATAAATTTCTAAACTTTGTAATAGGTAATCTTAATACATCATCCCATGTCATATAAAACTTGTTCATAATCAGTGGAATACTGACATCATTTGTTACTGGACTTCCTTGCTTCCCATCGGTTCTTCTTTTTTTTTATTGCCACCTTCTAAATCAAATACAAGTTTCGCATATTCATTCAATTCATTTACGGTTAAATGCTGTAATAAATAGTCAATAGTATATTCTTTAGGTGTGTGTTTGAAGATTTTGTAAAGTATAGAATTTGTATAGTTGTGCTTCAATGAAGCAGATATAACACTACCCATTATCCGAATATGCAATTGTAAAGCTATCTTATCAGTTTCTGGTTTTGGTTGCTTGTCAAGAAAATCAACTAATGAAAAGACATCCTGTGCGTCCCTTTCGAACAACAGAATGTCTTTTTCAAAAAGTTTAATTTGTTTGTTTTGTCTTTCCATTATACATCCCCTTTTAATGGATTAATTATGATTGTGTTACTGCGCCATCAAATGCACCTACTACCGTAAGTTTTACTGCTTGGTCAATGCTAGCTGCAACTTCAACTGATTCTAATGAAGCACTTCCAGCAAATGTAATACCATTAAAGTTTAATGTACAAGCTTTAGAAGCACCTTTTACAGGAACTGCCGCAGATGAACTTGCCCACATTTCGACATTGAATCCTTGTTCAACACGACCATAAACGAATTCTTTACCATTTCCAGTCGTACCAGTATCGGTTACATCAACTTTTGTATATTTATCTGATTCTTTTAAAGATGTTACATAGTAAGTTGTACCATTGTAAGCGAAAGAACCTGTGTTAAACATTATTTTAGCCATTTTATTTTCCCTTTTTATTTTTTAATTAAAAAATCTGTATCAACCTGTGCCAATACATGTATAAATATCAAAAAAATGAAATTTACTTGATATTGTTTAATGTATGAACCCTAAATAATACGGTGGATTGCCATACTTTATCTACTATTTTTGATGGTATCGTAGTATCGTATATTATACCAACTACGGTACTTCCTGATACTGATACATTAGCTGTAGTAAATACCCTTTTTATTTCAGAAGCGATATTATCTACATTATCACCATTACTATCATCAACTGAAAAGCAATTAAATTGAACATGCGATGTTGAATAATTATTACCACTATCCTGACCATCACGACTATTATCAAGGATATAATAAACAACATAGCTACCAGTCACCACCGTTGCGGGTGCTTGCTGATAATAGAATCTATCGACTCCTACACTAGCTGTCATCTGACCAGAACATTTACTTATTGCGTTCTTTAATAGTCGTATCATAATTTTATTACTTCCTTAAAAATCTTCGTTATTTCAGATTTACTTTTCTGACCACCAGTTCTTAGAAATGGTCTTGGTGCCATCTTAGATGTTCCAAGTTCTACATATGTAGCGTATTCTACATTTGTACCAATTCTTACTTCATCATCAGATACTAATTCTGAATCTATTGAATCCCTAAGTCGTCCTGTATCTACAGCTTTATTAGTACCAGATGTAATTTCTTTTTTAGCTTCCGTTTCTATAAGTTTTCCTGATACCTTTAGACCTTCCTTAATGCGTTCTTTAAGTTTCGCTAATATTTCTTTATCGTGCCAAACATCAGCCATTATCGTGTTCCTTGGAAATCTTCATAACGCATTTTATGCTTTTCTAACAATCTTAAAAGATTGTGCTCCATTCTAATTAATATCTTAGAATCACGAATTAATATCTGTGTTGATTCATCCCTTGCTACTTCCAAATCTTTTATTTTTTCTTCACATAATGCTTGATGCTTTTCCAATGCTACAATCTTTTCTGTATTTAAAGTAATTTCGCTTGATTTATTATTAATTACTCCAAAAGTTGAACCTGCGTTAAATATTGTTGTAACAACTAAAACAAATATTGTAATGCCACTAAATATTATTTTACTTAAACTTAATTTTTTATCTTCACCATTTGCCTGTGTATTATTTTTGTTATTCATGGTATTTCCTGTATAAGATTATTAATTAATCTTTGTCTTCAATAGCAACTCCTGATGATTTGCGTTAAAGATTTCGTTATCTATTGAATAAATCGTGTATTCTTTTGAATTAACAATAACTTTATCTGATGATAGTACAGCAAATGTGCTAGGCATGAATAGTCTATATTCGGCAAGTATAACTTGCTTATCACCACGAACAATATCATTGCCCCTTAAAGTTTCTAACAATCCACTTCCAGTATAGGCTACTGAATCTACTTCCCTTGAAACACGGTCGTTATCTAAAGTATAAGTTTTTCTTGAAATTGAAACGGTGTGTATGTAAAATCGTGTATTCATATTAATAACAAATCGCCTTTTTATATGGATTCAACATTGATTTTAAATCTGTAGGAAGTATTACTTGATAATTGGCTGAATAATTTCCAGTCTTTTCACTTGTAATATTAGAATTGGTATTTAGTAAGAAGTCAATAAATTTTACAGCGAATGCTTTCATACCATTATCATATCCAGTAGCGAAATCATTCTGTGTTTCATTCACTATATAATCAGCACACGCAACAATTAAAATATTAATTGCTTCATCTTGTGTATCTAGTGTTATACCTTTTATAGTTTTATATTCTTCTAGTGTGATTGGCTGTATATTCATTATTTTCCCTTTTGATTTACTGCTTATGATAGGTTCAGTATTATGGTAGGATAAGGAAAAATATTGCTATTCGCCTATGGTGTTCGCATACCTTAAATTACATCCCCTAAAATATTCATTAAATAATAGGTCGTATTTCTACGACCTATATTATATTTCTATACTTTTAATTATTTAAAGGAAGTATACAATATTGCCAAGCCTGTTGGTTTCAAGACTTTAGCTCCATATACATACAGACCTTTAACTGCGTCTGCGAAGAACAATTGTGGTCTATAACTTTCCATTGAACGAAGTCCACTAGCGAAAGCTATTGACACTGAATGTCCAGCTATAACCTTAGTAACGCCTGTTGCGGCAGTTGTCAAGTTATTGCTTACAAATACTTGCATTCCACCAATCTGTTGACCCTGAACAAGACCACCATCAACAACCTGTGGTTGGAAACTGAATCTTGTATCTTTCTGTAGACATGCTAAGAAAGTTGGAGGAACTACAACCCAACGACCTGTTTTAGGTACATTAGCTGTATCAAGTGTTGCACCTAAGTCGCAAATTTGTTCGTATGCAGCTGAACCAGTTGCGATACCATAAGATGAACTTGTAGATGTTGAACCTGATAAAATCATAGCACCAGATGTGCCTGCTACTATCTGACTAACGATATATGAATCAACGGTATCAGCTAAATTGTAAGCCGCAATTTGCATTGCTGAATCAATTAAAGCGATGTTTGATTGATATTTTGTTATATCTTCAACTTTGAAGTTGAATGCTTTCTGTTGGTCGATATTTAAATCGATTGCAGTAGAAGTTAAATCTTCTAAAAGACTACCAGATATACCAGTTGTTTGTGAATAATCGGAAATTGTGAAGTTACCTATTGTGTTAATTTTTACGACATTTGCATTTGCTGCATCGCCTTCATAGTCAGAATTTGCTAAATTTGCGAATACTAAATTCTTCTGCAAATTGTAATTTAATCTTGCTGACCATTTTGTGTTTACTAAAGTTGTAAAAGCCATGGTTATTTTCCCTTTTTAATTATTTTATTAAATTCTTGTGTTTTAAAAGTTCTTCCCTTGACATACGTGAAATTTCGTCTAGTGATAATTCATTTTTATGTGTTTCACCAGTTTCGACCGTTCTACCATTGTCCTTGAATTTACCTTCTACTGATAATCGGACTTGTTCATTAAAATATGTTCCGAAATCTTCAATATTTTTTAATGTGTTTTCTTCATCTTCTGCTAAAAATTTATCTACAAACTTTGTAGGTATCTTCTTTTCAGTTGCGAATGATAACGCCTTGTTTAACAATTTTTCACGCCTTGCGTCTGCTTGTACTTTTTCAAAGTCACTTTTCAATTTCGCCAGTTCTTTTTGTTCTTCCGTTGCTTGTGGAAATCTTTTCGTTATTTCATCTTCCACTTTTTTCGGTAAGGTTTTAGATTCATATGTAGAAATTGCTTTTGTTACTTTGCTATCTGTCAAACTTTGTAAGAACGATTTTCCTTCGTCATTAGTTTCTAAAAATTTCTGAACCGTTGGTAAGTCTACACCCGATTTAAAAGAATTTAAGAATTCACCGACTTCTGGTTTACTTTGATTTTCATTTAGAAAATCCTGAACTTCTTTTAGTTCCATTATGTTTCCCCCCTTTATGCCTGTATAGTTTGGTTACCTATTCAGTCTTATTATTGGATAGTTACATACATAAATATCAAATTTCTAAAAATTATGCTTAAATGTGGTTAAATTACTTCAACACCTGTAGTACACATACAATTACAATCATTTCCTGAATCGCCAGTACAGCCGGGGCCTTCTACTGGTATTCCATCAAAATCAAACATACCCGATTCATCAGAAATCTGATTGTTCATAAAGCCATGGCGATGATTTCCACCATCACTTGCAATCCAAACCTGTACTACATTAAGTCCTAAATCGTTTGCGGCAAGTCTGGTATCATCAAATGAATCAAATCTTGCTTCACTTTGAATCCTATGACTTTCAGTTCTAACTATTCTATTTGCATTGCTGTACGATACATTTATTCTTTCAGTTATTAATTTCGCTGTTTTTGGATATGAATCGCCTTTAATTAATCCTTTAGTAAGTTCTTCACGAATTGTTTTATTAGTTAATTTTGTATTCTTATTTAAGTATTGTAATGGATTTTCAATTGACTTCTGTATTACTTCTTTATTGACCTTTCCAAAAACAGCGTTTGAACTTATTTCTTTAATTGCACTTGGTAATTGTTTATAGTTAAAATTATAAACCGTAGATAATGAATCTTTAATTACTTCATAAGAATTATCATTCAGTTCTTTTAATATGCCAGTTATTGAATCTTCTAAGTTATAAAGTCCATTCATTCTGTGCGCACTTGCTAAAGAAACATCTTCACCCATTCTTTCATATAGTTTAGAAATTTCATTCCTTATATCTGATAAAGATGATTTGTATAATCTTATTAAATCCTGATTTGCTTTGTTTGTTAATTTAGTAGTAGTATTATCAGCTGACTTATAGACGCTTTTTAACTTTTTATTTAATAAATTTTTATTCATTTATCTTCTTTTTCTTAACCTAAAAAAGTTAGTTGTATTTTCAGTTGCAGTTTCAAATGGATAACTTAACCCATTTCCAGAATTATATAGTGTGGTTATTTCATCTGTTGTTAATACCCTATTCCAGATATACATATCTCCTAAATAGAATTCGCCAGCGTTATAAGTTGTTGGATTATCATCACGCTTACCTATAAGAAATTCATCTTCAAAATATGTAACTGGCGTGAATTCAATAGAATTCTGTATTATCGTATCTGTGTACGCAGTAATCGTATCAGTTGTTATTTCCATAACAAAAAAATGCCACGAATTAGTAAGTTCATTTGCCAGTATAAGACCATTAAAATATGTACCAGAATCCTGTTCTTCACCAAAATCTGAATTTAAAATATTCGTTCCAAATGTATCAGAAATGTAAATTGGATTGTATTGCTGATAATCCAAATTTTTAATCCACATGGCAACCGTTGTATTTTCTTTTCCTATTTGTAAATCACTGGTCATACTAGCAACTAAATATCCACCCAAATCTTCTGGTTGCGTTGGTCGATTAAAATAGTATGCATGACCACCATTTACTCCTGATACAATAGTAGGAACCCTATCAGGATTATATAATTGATTAGGCCTGCCTGTTATATCAGTTGTTGTTCCACCTATCCACCCCGCTACAACTCCATCTTTTAATGCCATAAATATTTTCCTTATCCTGTCGCCATTAAATTATATTTAGTAAGATTGCTATTCCATTCGAACAACATTTCCATATTCTTAGATGCTATAGTTGTTGTTGGCAATGCAACACTTGCACTAGCAACATAATTTGATTCAAATGTAATAGAATGTGCAGTTCCATTATCAAGTAATCTGATTTCAATCATTTCACCATCGCTTGGAGTACTTACTGAATGATTTTTTATAGTTAATGAACCCGTTAACGCAGTTATATGAAATATATCATAATTGGCTATTTCAGGATATAATGAACCAGTTGTTGCGGTTGAAAATGTTCTTGGTATATTTCTTTTATTTGTTAAAGTACTTACACTTGCTGATGTAATAAACGAACCAGTTTGGCTATTCTGTACAAATGTTGATGTAGATGGCGTTGTACCTGATGTGCCTGAAATACCGCTTGTACCAGATACTCCTGATGTACCATTTATACCAGAAGTTCCATTAATTCCTGAAGTTCCATTTACTCCACTTGTACCTGATGTGCCTGAAATACCGCTTGTACCAGATACTCCTGATGTACCATTTATACCAGAAGTTCCATTAATTCCTGAAGTTCCATTTACTCCACTTGTACCTGATGTTCCAGATACGCCACTAGTACCAGACAATCCTGATGTACCATTTATACCAGAAGTTCCATTAATTCCTGAAGTTCCATTTACTCCACTTGTTCCGTTTATACCGGATGTTCCTGATGACCCGCTTATGCCTGTAGTTCCTGATGTGCCACTTGTTCCTGATGTACTAGAAGTTCCTGATGTACCATTTATTCCACTTGTACCATTAATTCCTGATGTTCCTTTTATTCCTGATGTACCAGAAGTTCCTGTTAAACCTGATGTACCACTTGTTCCAGAAGTTCCTGAATTAAGAAAATTACCTACCGTAATTTTATGTGTAAATCCGTCTTGAACTATAGGGATATAAGCACCTTCTACTGAACTTGATACTTCATTTAACTGACTTATTTTTATTACTTTTTCTGACATTTTAATTTCCCTTATTAAGCTGTGTTATATTTAAATCCTTCCAAATGAATTGCTATCCAACCTGTTAAAGTAATTGGTTCTGATTCTACGGTAGATATATTCATTACTACATGTGTAAAATCATCAGATACTTGTGGAAGTGTTTGAACATTAAATGTAAAATCGATTCTTTTTAAGTCTTGTAAATTGTCCATCGTATCAGAAAATAATGATGATGTTGCGTCAGTAAGTCCAAGTTTAAATTCAATGTTATTAAGACCAATTAAATTATCTTCCAGTTCACTTACATAGATGTATCCTGAATCGAATACAAATCCTGATTTTATTGTAGAAAATAATTTATAGTTTTCTACATATAATGAACCGCTATTTTCTGGACTTATATAAAATGTAATATCGTATGAAACACGACCACCTGCCCTATAATTTTGTGTAGAATAATATGTTGGAAGACCAGTTGTACCATGTATAGTCTGATTATACATATTTACTTCAACGCTATCAATTATATCCACATTGTACAAATCATTATTAAAAAAATAATTACCTGCACCAAAATTATTATTTGCAATTCCTACATTACTTAGTGTTTGAAATGTTGGTAAAGAATCGTGTGGATTAGTGTCTATACCACTTACCCTATTATTTATGAAATAATTGTAATTTCCACCAAAATTTATATTGCTAAAATTAAAATCATCCATAAAATAATTTCCATCAAATATAGTATGTCCATCAGATGATACTATATTTATTAACATTCCCCTTGGCATTAATTTGTTGCCTTTAAATGATGCAACTTTTGAAACATTCCATATAGTAGTTAACATTTCCAGTTCATTGCTTACCATACCATATGCTGATGTTTCATGGCAGTATTTTATAGAAGCTCCGCTGTATAATCTATTTTGTGATATACCAAGTGCATTAATAGAATTTTCTGTAATTTCAGATTTAACATTTATAGACTGACCAATAATATTATTTCCTACAATTCCGCCTCCACCATACATTGATGTAATTATATTATATGTAAGTATTCCATACTTTAATATATTGTTAGAAACTTCTCCTGATAATATTATATTATTTCCGAATTCGCTTGATATAAAATCATTTCCAGAAATCAATATAGGTGTAAGACTTCCTAAGAAGTTTTTAGTGATAATACAATCAACTAACTTATTGTTTATTGCCCTATCATCATTCCAGTTGAATTCGAATATCTGACTTTCATCATATGTAGAAGTAAGTACTTTAGCCAATTCATATTTAACTTCATTATTATATTTAGAATCTTTCAATCCTAATAATATATCATTTGGAAAATCGTATGTACATTGATACAATAATGGTTCTATTAAATCAGCAGTTCCAAATGCCATATTTTGTATAGTATTACATGTTAGTCCATGTGTACCTACAGCAGTAAGTGTAGCTGTATTCAATTCGGTACCAGTATTTACTGCTTCTATAACTACATTATTATAGATTGCATATGCTTTATATGTAGTATTAACTGATGCATTTGCATTTATATTAGCCACTATTGCTTGACATAGTTTAATTAAACTATCGTCAACCTTTGGAGGTGCGACCCAACCTGGGTCTATTCGTGCTACTTGATATGTAGTTGTATATTCTACTGGAGTCGATAATAATTCGACTGAATTTATAGATACTGAATCTACTGAACCAACACTTCCAGATATATTAAATGCGCACCAAGATTTCTTTCCCTTTGTATATTCATAAATACCATCACTGGCAAATTGATTTGTGGTTATCGCTGTAAGATATATCTTTCTATCACTTACATAATATACCTGACCTGCTGTTAATGATGCTCCTGCAGAAAGTGAAGCGCCTACTATAATAGCGTTTAATTCAGAATATGTTTTAGATATTATTGGATTAGAAGATGAAGATGAACTTATATTTCCTATTAAATTCGATACTGATATTTTATATGTTTCATCATCATGAACTATAGGCAATATATCAGCACTTATAGAACTTGATATTTCTGGAAGTTCGCTTATTTTAACATATGCTATTGACATACTTTAGTTTCCCCTTTTATTATTCCTGTACAGGAACTGATATTCTTAAACCACTTTCATGTGTGTTATCTTCAAAAACTATTTCTGGATATAATATCCATATGCCAGATTCATCAAAATATGTAGTAGGACTAAATTCTAAGGATATTACGCCTGTAGATTCAGACCCATCAACTGCTGATGCTGACCATGAACCTGTTATTCCACTTGGTTTAATATATTTTACATTGTATTCTGCAATGTCATAATTACTGAAATTCATATCAGTTATTATCTGTATTTCTGTTGCTGTATCATTCTTAAATATTGCCATTTTAATATCCTTATATTTTGCTTTTTAGTTCAACTAACATTTCTATTCCAGAATTGTATAGTTTGTTTGTTTCAATTAAAGAACTAATACTTTTTTGTAATTCTATAACTGAAGCGTATGTATGCTTTAACGATATAGATGATTCGAATTCTGGATTTAATAATACCGTAGAACGCAGTAATAATATCTTATCATGATTTCTAACCCATTCTTCTATAAGATGTATATCATCTTCTGTAAGTATATCATATAAATCTTCTGTATCTACAAATACTGGTTCGAATCCAACAATTATTAATTTTCCGTTCTGCGTAATAAAAGGAGAACCATTTTTAGTTATTAAACCAATCATTGTTATCCCTATTATGATAATGTTACGGTTACATGTATCTTTTTAATACTTTCATTTAATACAGGACTATTTCCAATAATGTCATACATATCAGTTTCTTTTATATCAGTTATTGCAATATCCCTATTGAAATTTATGAATTGACAATTTAGTACTGCGTTTGGTAATACAGCATTTACATATAATTCATCTAAATATTCAACTGGAACTACTAGGTCTAGTTCTGCATTACTATCATCTATAAAATTTATATTTGATGCGCAATATGTTTTCATGTTTGATGCACCAAGATTTATAGTTAAATATCCGTTGGTAAATAAAGTGCTTTCCATTTTGCTTATCCCCTTATATTAAATCTAACATTGTTGATACCCATGTAGAACCATCGCTTGTATAATAATTTATACCTACATAACTATAATATAAATACCATCTTTTTGTAAATGACTGATATACTATATGATTATAAGTAGGAAATGAAATCGTAGGCCATGTTCCAGCAACAAGTCCATCTGGTATATCGTTTAATTGAAAACCATCATCTATTAACCATCCAAATGTACTACCGAAGTTAGACCCGATATTATTATTCTGAAATGAACCAACAATTGTGTTATTTGTAAATCTGCATCCAATATTGTTATTAAAAACACTTCCTGTATAGAATACATTGTTAAAACTTGTTAATATATCTGTAGAATTGCCTTCGAATTTATTATTATAAACATTTGTATAATCTTGGAATGTTAATAAATCTGAATGTGAAGAACTTACTGCCATATACCATTCTGATGATATTGGACTTAGATATGTATTATTTGTATATGCAGGTTTTCTGAAATAATCGCCTAACATACCAGGTGATGTTGGTCCGCCATCGCCAAAATTTCCATCACGCATAGATACATATACATCTGTTCCAATTCTAACTGCTACTCCCGGTGCATATAATCCAGAACCCGGAACGGTAGGAACATTTAATTTATATCGTCTGAATTTTACGCTTCTAAAATCAAAAGGAATATCATTGTTATTTACGGTATCAATTCTTCTATAAATATATCCAGTGTCTGAACCTGATACTGCCGATTGGTCTGATGTGAATTCATAGTAAATAATATCATTAGGAAATGATGGTGATATTGCAATTGGTTCAAATTGATTTATAGATATTGCAGTTACTATAATAGGTTCTGTAGATGGTATATTTAAATCGGATGTGTTTGGAATTAAATGCTTACTTTTATAATCATTTATTAAATACTTTTGACCTGCTACCAATCCACTACCAGATACTAATGCTAATAAGTTTGAATATGGTAATGATATTACTTGTGCAGTACTACTATATGTACTTGTAGAAGTATTCCAAGTTAATAAATCTCCTTTGGTAGTTCCATCTGGTAATTGTTCTTGTTTTCCTGCAAGAATAGTATCATATGTACCTACAATTTCATCATGTAAAGGTGTCATATCCAATGACTTTAATAAATTTTCGCTTGTTACCTTATATGTTATGTCATTGTGAACAATAGGAAGTAAATCTGTGGTAGATACTCCAGTTAATTCGTCAAGTTCACTAATTTTTCTATTTGCCATATTATATTATCCCTTTAATTTTTAGTTTTTATTCGCCTTGATTAGCTACATTATCTTTTGCAATTGAACCAAGTTCGCTTTCAGTTTCATTATCTGCTGTATTATCCATAGAAGCGTTTCCAGCTCCTTCAATTGGTAATTGTATTGCATCCAATTGAATTACATTCTTTTCTTGTGCTTCAATCGCCATCTGTTCCAATTCTGATTCAACATCTTCTACAAATGGAAGTAATCCTATTCTAGTCTTATCAGAAATAGTTCCAACTAACGATGCGTTTGCTGTTGCTGCCGCTGTTAATTCAAGTGGTAATGAACGTGTAAATTGAAATTTAACATCCATATAATCCAATGGAATTTCTTTCTTATTCCATGCCTGACATAATACCATAAACATATATCTAAGTGATTTTGTAAACTTTCTTTCTTTCATCTTAGTCTTTGTTTCCAATTGTGTAAGTTTCCACTTTCTTGATTCACCAGACTGACCACCACCACTAAACTTTTCATCAGACATATCAACAGCAGAACTGAATAAAAGAATATTCTTTTCTAATGTCTTTTTGTGATTTTCTACAAAGTCTGCTGATAATTCTTTTGTTAAATATTCTACACTTGTGTCTTTATCAGGTAAGAATATACTTCTACTTTTCATTGCCGCTTCAGCTTCTTCTTGATTAAGCGTAATACCTTTGAATATCATAAATGCTAATGTGTTTTCATCTATTTCATTAGCAATGTTACTTTCTAAGAAATCATAACTATCAATAAGTTCACGCTGTGTTTCCCAATCTCCTTGCTGAATATTGTTATTATCAAATTCTATAAGTGGCATTGTTCCAGCGAACATATGTGGTTTAACTTCTTCCAAATTATATCCAGCATCCGTCTGAATAAAATAATAAACATTATATTTATCGTAGAATTCTACCCTGCGTTTTAATGTCACATTATTTTGATAGTCTATGTATGATAAAAGATATGTTATGATACCAAATTCTGGTAGGTCTAATGTTGCGTTCTTTATTACAGCCGCTTCATATGGTTTAATTACTATACTTCTTTCCTTACCATCTGTATCAATGTATAAAAGTCTATAACCAGCGCCACATACAGAAGCATGTTCTGCTATTTCAGCGTCTTGGTCTTCAATTGAATTTCTTTTTAAGAACTTTTCTATTTCATCACTGATAAGGTCATATTGCGTTTCATCATAGTCACCTTCTTCTACGGTATATGATATTGGAGTACCAAGAAAATATCCTACACCTTGTGTAGTAATATATCGTCTCCAATTGTTTCTTAATTTATTGTTTATTCTGTAGGTACTTTGAAATGTTCTTTGCATGATTGGAACTAATCCAAGATATTCATCCCATAATTCTTTTCGCTTAGATAAGGTAAATAGATATGTTGAAACCACATCATTAATTACTATACTATTTATTTCTCCAGCTTGACTTTCTATTAATTTGATTACTTGTTCAGAACTGAACCCGCCTGTATAAGCCATAATATTTCCCTTGTTTAAATTTTTGCAAAAATTTATCGTGCCGATATGTATAAATATCAATTTTTTATAATTTTGATGATTTTACCACAATCTAACAGCACCCTTTGCTTCATTTGATTTAAAGAACCACGACATTGAATATCGTAGTGCATCCATTAAGTGGTCATCTAACTTTACAGGTTCATCAAAGATTATTTTTGCGTCATGTGGTGAAGTCTTCCAGCTGTATAATCCTATTTCTTTAATAAAGTTTATACACGATGGATGTATTCTGATTTGTTTTGACTTAATCCAGTTTATACCATATAATACGCTGTATTCATTCTTGCCTTTCTTAACACCATCTACTTTAATTCCTGCCCGTTTCATTTCAGTAATTCTATTAGGGTCTTCACTATCTGCAAGATACATTACGCTTGTAGGCATCTTGGTCTTCATCACTTGGATTAAATCTGTGTTTGTTAATTGCGTCCTGTAGTATTCTGCTATTACCGTAATTATGTTATCAGTATAGTTAGCAACTACAACTGCTGTTGGACTATTGAACGCAAAGTCTATACCACCTACAAGATTCGAATATCTATTTAAGTCCTGATGTATAGTCATATCTACATTCCAATTTGTATAAATAATTGAATCTGTAAGTTCTGACCACTGACCTAATGCGCTACATTGATACAATTGTGCATTACCAGATAACTGGTTTAACGCCTTTTCATATTCAGGTATGTTTACGAATGGATTATCTTTATATGTGGAATGATAAATAGATGATTGATATGTTTTCTTCTGGAAGAATTCCCTATTAATCCAATGTCTTGCATCTATAGGATTGAATGTGGCTATAATCTGTTTGTAGTTTTTACTGAATCCCCTAATTACAAGTTGAACACCTATAAAATCTTGTTCTGTAAAGTTTGTAAATTCTTCTATCCACGCTCCTGTAACACCTTCTATAGATTTTAATTTTTCTGGGTCATCTAATCCTGTAAATATTATCTGATTGTTATTTAATAAACAGCGTATCTCCATTGGTGATATACTGAATTCGAAATACTTTTCTAACTTATTCTGATATATTACCTTTTTGATTTCTGAAAATACAGCGTTCCTTAGATTAACCTTATACTTCATTACCACTAATATCTTGTGGTTCAATTCATTTAATATCCTGAATACTACCTTTTGTGCTGCAAATGTTGACTTGCCTGAACCACGACTTCCGTATAATAACATCACAGATGACTTATCTAAAAATGCATCCTTAAATACTTTATTAATATTATACATTGTACATACCCTGAAATTCATCTTCATCTTCTATGAATTGATTGAACTTTTCTTTTAAATTTTTATCTTTTTTATAGATTCCCTTATTTATTTCCATGTGAATTCGTAATAACTTTACAAACGCCCTATCTATTTCTTTATCTGTGAATCCCTTGTTTTCTAGTTTAGCAAGTTCCTTTACTTTATTTTTGATGTACCTTTTTGTGTGTATGTTAGGAGTGTCATCTATGACTTCTGGTCTTGTAATAACATCATGTATGTATTTTATTACAAGTTCCTTTTTTACTGCGTTTGTGTATTGTATGTTATCACGATAAAAATCTACCTGTTTGTGGTATCGTTCAGCATTATCCTTTGCAATCTTTAAATCTATTTCAGTGTTGTCTGCATACCTTATATCATTATCTACATAACTATCATCTTCTCCTGTTGCGTCAAGATATACGGTCTTCTTAGCTTTACTATATGCCGCCATGTTTAGCGTAAGTAATTCATTCTTTAATACCGTACCGAAATAACTGAATGACTTAGCGCCCTTGCTTGAATCGTATTGATTCATGATAAGTATTACCTTACCAAGTAACATGTATCTGATGTTAGTGTATGATTCTGATACAGAATCGTAATTACAATAATTGTGAAGTGTTGCGTCTACTAACCTTTTCAGTGGTTCTAATAAGTGTTCATTGAAAATCTTATTACTTAATGCAGTATCACCATCTATTATTGCTTTATTGTATTCCATGAATCTATCATCTAGGTGTCTATCCCAGTACATTGGCATACCCTTTCCCCTTTTAACACGCAGGTGCGTGTCTGTTATCTTTTTATTAAGTAATTACCTATAAGTAAACCAATGATTAAAGCTGTAACCATATACCCGATTCTTGCCCAAATGCTATCCTTTTCGACCTTAGCTGGTTGTGTAATCATCAGTGTATCCATTACCATTACCTTTATAGATTCAGGTGGTGCTGTTACGGTAAGTGTTTTTAATGATGGATAATATTTAGCGATATACATTGTATCAATCTTACCTTTAGCATCTGTCTTTGTCTTTATGAATATCTGTGTACTATCTATTGTTGCACCTTTTGGTTCTGCTTTTAATGAATCATGTATCGCTTCTTTAACCGCTATCACCTCCTTTGGTTTTATTATTGTCATTGTGTTTAATGGTGCTGAACATCCACACATCATTATACTACACGCAATTACAGCTATGATAAATGCAACTATTAATTTACTTTTTGTCTGTGCTGTCATTCGTACCTCCGTTATCTTCTATGTACTTCTGCGATACTTTACCAGTAACTGCAATACCTACTAATACTATTACGCTATCAGGTATAGGTAGCAACTGACCTTTTTGAAATGACATTATACACCAAGTCATAATAACCGTAGTAACTATAAGTACTGCTGTATACCTAATGACTGACCATGTGTTAGGCATGTCAGATAATAAACCTGATAGTTTATTTTCCATCTTTGTTAGAAATTGTTTCATACTTTACGCTCCTTTATACTTATTATAGGCGGTAGCAAGTTTAGTGTCATAGTTATTTGCTTTATAGCCTTTACCATTATATCCAAGTGCGAATAACTGCCAGTTCTTATTAACTAAGTGTATATCCAATCCTGTAGATTTTAAGAATCTGACAAACGCCATCAGTTGACTTATTTCTGATACATACATATCAGATACAAATGATTGTACCGTAGTATATCCACATTCTTTATAGTTGCTTCCCATTATTTGAAACTTGCCAAATGAAGTAGATTTAAGTGCGGCATCTTCATTTAGTGTCTTAGCGATATTCAATCTTGTATATTCTAATGTCCCGCCATAGTATAGTTTCTTGTCCCATATAGGACTACTGATGTTAGGGTATTTAATATCATACTTACCACCTGTTAGATTATGAAATGAATGCGCTTCAAATAATATCTTAGGCATGCCATTCTTTAAGAATCCATCACCATTTGATTCTACATCTGCGACTGCGTGAATACACGCAGTTTCACAACCTAATGATTGTGCAGCAGTTTGATACGTTTGTTCAGTCATTTTCGAATTCATCTATTGCTCCTGTATTTAAATCTTTTATTACTTTCTTATATTCATCATATATGTAACCAGCAGATAATACTTCACTTGCCACTATATTTGATTGCTGTGGCTGTACTTTGGCGTAATCTATCAATGATTTAATAACTGAAATGAAATCATCATCAGTTAGTAATTGTTTTATCGCCTGTCTTACCACATAAATTGCTTGGTCTTCTTCTAATCTGTACATATACTTACCCCTTACTTAAATCTTTTATCGTTCTTCAATAATTCAAATAACCAGCAAGGTATTCTTGCTTCTTTATCTTCATACTTTATTACTACTGTATCTTTATACAGTATTGCTACAATCTTATCATCTAATTCTTCTAAGTCTTTCTTTATAGCTTCCATAGATTCGCTTAATTTCTTTTCCATATCAGTTCCCCTTTTAGTTTATATCATACCTTTTATTTAGTTCTTTGAATTCGCCAAAGGATATACTTGTTAGTTCTTCTAATGATGATTTAACCTTTGTATAATCATCTTTAGTTGTATTTGTTTTTAATCTGAATGCTGCATGATTGTTTGATATATATGACAGTAATTCATTTGACATCTGAATAAAGTCTGCATATTCTTTAAATTCTGTAAGTAACTTTGTTAATTGTTTTGCTGTTACTTCTGACATGTTAGTTCTCCTTATTTTGTAGTTGCTTTTACATACAGTATAGTAGTATCACCATCTGCTACTATATTTACAGTATTGGTATCAAGACTATAGCAAGCAACCTTTAAATCTCCAAAATCAAATACTACATCAGTTAATGTAAGGTCACGCTTTAAGTATGTCATATGTTCTTTAGTTGCTAATGCTTTAAGTTGAACCTGTTTATCATCTCCGATTTCTGCTGATATAATAGGTAGCGTTATAGTTGTATCATTATATTTTGCTGTAATTGTTTTCATGTTTCGTCCCCCCTTTTATTTCTTTATTAATACATATAGGCATTTTCTGTTTTCAGCCAAAAAAGAACGCTGAAATGAAAATATATTTTGCTTTTATTATTTATTTTGGGCGGGACGTACATCTTTCTGATACTATTGCTGTATAGTGCCTACGCACTATTATAGGTGCTGTAGATAATACTACTTCTATTTGTTTTTACAGCATGTGTTTTTTAAGATAGGGTTAGTGTTACGATTTATCGGAATATTTTGGAGCGTAGCGACAAAATATTCAAAGTACCAAATGAAACCCTATACCCAAAGCGGACAGGAATGGTCAGTGTCGTACCCTGATAAGTATCCACGAAAAACATCAAACCGCTGATTTCCCAAAATATATTTGATAAATTTTACTTATGGTTATTGATACACATTCTAATGCTGTTACGCTTAATAGTTATTGATATACTTAGGGTTATTGATAGGCGTTCATCTGATAACATATCATACGGGATATTGCTATTATAGCAAACTGGTAATGGAATCCATGACCGACCATCCATTAGTGTGAACGATGGTGTGTTATCAGCCCTATTACAAGACATGTTACAAATGCTAATACTACTACCACTTTACTTTCCCCTTAGATTATGCCAATGCTGTAGGTGACTTAGGTTGCGTTACTTTTATTCACCTTTTCTAAACTATGTTCAATACAGCCATACTGATATAATTACAACCTGCCTATGAATCCTGTTGTTGGATGACTTCTGGTTCTGCTATTACAGATGTACTATCAATTACAGGAAGACCATCTTCATCATCATCTTCACTTACTATATTATATTCTGCTGTTTCACTTACATCTTCATCTACACCAACAAAACGAACCGCTAAAGTAGTATCACTTTTTACCGTAGCGTCTAACGATGTCTTTTCACTGAACCCAGTGAACTGCATGAATAACTTTGCTGCTGCAACATCACCTTCAATTGCTTTCTTACCAACTGATACTATAATAGCGGGCATGTATGATTTGTAATCGCTAACAAAATCATTTACATTCTTTGCTTTCATATGTCTACATACAGCATCATAAGATAACCCTGTAGTTTTCGATAATTCACGATAAGATGGTATCTTGCCTGTAGTTTCTATTATATTGTATAACGCTTCAACTATCGCATCATCTGTCCTACGCCAAGTAATGTTTTTATTTTGTGTTGTAATGCTGGTTTCCATTAATGATTATCCCTTTTATTATTTGCTATCCATTTCTTCACTTACTATACATAAATATCAATGGTATACGATTTTCATTAAAAATGCTATAAATCGTATACCTTTATTTTTCAGGTTGTACATGTATTATTCATACTATTATAGAATTCTAATAGGTGGTTCTTAGTTTCTTTTTTAATTTTTATTGTAGCGGATTGTATTTTGGATTGGTCTTCATTCAGTGATATTATCATATGCTTTGGAAAGTTAGCGTAATTAAAGGCATAGAAATCTGTATTATTACCACCTGTATTTTTATGTAGTATATTATCAGTTATCAGTTTTTCATTCTTATCAATTGCTTCACTAAAGGTATAAAGGTCAATTAAAGTCCATCTAAGTATTTCATCTTTTGTGGCAAAACAATACAGGTCATAATGAATATAACCGTTTCTAATTTTTTTCATTTCAGATGGATATCTTACCGTAAATTCTTCTTTATAGTTTTCATAGTAATCGATATTTCTTATTCTTACTCCGATGTGAAACTGCGTTTCACATGGAGCTTTTTTATTTATTATCAAATCTATACCTAATTCCATATCTATCTTTCGTGAAGAACCTTTTATAGTATCTCCATTTTTGGTATCTAAATTAAATTGCTGTATAAGAATTTGTTTTACTTGTGGAAATAATGGTTCTTGAAATTCCCAATTATCATCAAATACTTCTTGTTCTAATGGTGTAAACATCTTATTTCTCCTAATTTTTATTTATACTTATATGTATATGCGATTCCTATTTTCTTGCGAAAAAGAACGAAAATAGTTTTATTTATTTTCATATAATTTCCATGTATTTCCATTGGATATAAACTTTCTGGATTTATAATCCATTTCATCTGATACTTCAATTTCTATATTTAACATATCTGATAATAGGTTCAAGCTTTTATCTAAGTTTTTAAACCAATTTGTATTGATATGAATCTTTCCATCTTCTACTTCAATGAAATCTACCCTATCTTTAAGTGTATATGTTATCTTACTTATATCTGTATCTGAAAGTTTTTCATTAAACAAACTGCTTATTGTAATATGATAATTTATTGACATGATTCGTTCTCCTTATTAATTGTTATATTAATAAGTATACTAATTATGGAAAAGTTAGTATCTTTGGGAAAATAATTTAAGGAGGTCTTATGGCGTTATCTGATGTATTAAGTGTAGCGGAAGATGAAGTAAGGTTATATTTACAGAAGCAACCTGAAGTATACAATCAGAAATTTAATTGGTTGTTATTGAAATATATTGCTGCTGTAAGAACATTTTATGATGCTATACCTGATGGAAATGAAGTGGTAGAATTGAAGAAAACACTTACTGAAATTAAAGATAAATTGGATATCGCTATTAAGGAAGTAGAATAAAAAACCCGACATTTTGGGTCGGGTTTTAATTGAAATATTATTTAGGTAGTTGGAATTTAACAAATGTAGTTTGTTTATCAGCTACCACTGCTGTACATACTTTTGATATATCGTTATATGTTACAATGGTTACAAGATATTCATTTGGTGCATTAGCTGTAATAGAATAAGTTCCGTCAAGATTTGTAAAAATAAGTCCTGTATATGGTGTTGTAATTATACGAACATTAGGCGCAGGATTTCCATTCATATCTATTACCTGTACAAGTATAGTTCCTGTTGATACTGGAACATCTATTGGATTTTCTTTACATCCAATAAATGCTGTAAGTAATAATATTGCGATTGTTAATAGTAATGTTTTCATCTTTTTTCTCCCTTTTAGTTTTATATATTTTTCCAAGTTCTTCTTTTAATTATTGCAGCTAACAGTGTAGCATACTTGTAATCTGTGTATAATTTTCTAAGTTCTTTGAATGACATACCATTATCCACAAGGTCACGCATTTCTTTAACAGTTTGTGCATTAAGTTTAGTATTACTTTGATTTCTTTGTAGTTCAGTAGTATTAGTCCATATACAGTTTTTGGGAGTATAATTACCATCATGATTGATTCTACCGATATAATATAAATTCTTAGGTTCAGGTTTTATTCCCATATCTTCAATAAAATTCTGTAATCCTTTCTTTTTATCTAACCATCTTTTACAGATAGTAATTCCCTGACCACCATAATATTTGTAAAGGACAAATTTTTTATTATAGCATCTTGATTTTAATGACATCCAAATATTATAGTCAGCAGTTCCAGATAATCCGTGTTTATAGTTCATTTTATTTCTCCCCTTTTTAGTTATATTAATAAGTATAGGCAATTTTTAAAATCCACATATTAATTTTGGAATCCATAATTTATATTCCATCGGGCGTTTCACGCCCGTTTAAACTTTCTAATTTTTAAATAAATAATAAAAACAATACACACTGGAATTCAGCAGCGTTCCCTCCCCATTCTTTTTATAGTTGTGAATGTGTTACATTACTAACCCGAATCAACTTTAAGAACCAAATCTATTTCTGTATTATCTACAGTGTTGCCCTATCATCTTATTGATAGAACAATTGGTCTGAACCAATCCATGTAAGATGGAAAGTATTGCCCTATTCTGCGCTACGATTATGTGAACAATATGTAGTATTCATTATTTAATTTATACATCATGTTTTTACTGCTTCACTATAATCAAGAAGCGAACCAACTAATTCTTTTAATCTATAAGGATAAGTATATCAGATTTTCCCAAAATGCATTTTTTAGATAAGATTTTTAAAATAAATTTAAAGTGGAACCCAAAACGCTAATTGGGTCGAAAACTTTTAGCGTAATCAGCATATTTTTAGCGTAACATGATATTTATCCATGACATCTGTTCCCTGCGTTTAGAAATATCAGCATAGTCATTATAGGTCTGTTAATTTTTACAGACCTTTTTTATGCTACCTATTGCCATTTTAAAAATCCCACCATTCCTTTCCAAGCGTAACTAAAATAATTTTTAATAATTTGAAAGGATATCATCATGAAAACAACAAAAAAGAATGGCACGAAATCATCTAAAAAAGCTGATGTGAAGAAAGATATTACTACACAGCCAACCGTTCAGCCTACGCCATCGGAGATAGTAAAAACGCAAGATAAAGTAACTAAGACAGATGCAGTACTTACTTATGTAACTACATTTCCAAGTGTTACATTAAAGGATAGTAAAGAAATTATAAAACTTATTAAATCAGAACACAAAGAAGTTAAAGATAGGATTGAAGAAAGAAAGATAAATATAACTGACATAGTGAAGATTACTAAATACGGACATAAGCAATTACTTAATGGAAAAGAAAAATCTAATAGTATGAAGTTTCATATGACATTAAAGAATGATAAAACTATCATTATGAATTTCAGAAATTACAAGATATAATAGATTATTTATTTTCAAAAAAAATCCAGCTAAGAAGCTGGATTTTTTATGCTTTGGCGTAACTGGATAATACTTATCAGTATAATTTCAATAGGTGATAAAATGTCTTATACAAGAAAGAAATCTAAATATGCTGATGGCAGTAAACCAACATTCAGATATGATACAAAAGAACTTATGCATGTTATTAATGATACATTTCGTGAATATGGTGTGTACATTCCAGCATATGAAAAGGAATTTAAGGGAGCAGAATATAAGAAGTCAGGTTGCGCAGGATATATTATTTATAGTGATATGAAAAAAAGGATAAAAAAATTAAAAAAGTTGAAATAATTTTGCGGTTTTTATTTTTTTTGGATACCTATTAATGAAAAGAAGACTGATGAAATAGGTACTTCTGTCACAAATCTAATTTCTCCAATTAGTAAGGCTGATAACTTCAATTTATCAGCCTTTTTTATGCTTCCCTATTTTATCTTCTTATCAGCTTTTTGCAATTCACTGATTAATTTTTGTAATTCTTTTTTTAATTCTAAATGGGAATTGATTTCGCTATACTTTTTAAGAAATGAATATAAATTATCTATTATTAGCTTATCGATTACAGGTATAGTATCTGTATCAATTTCTTCTAAGTTTACAGATGCTGTAAATAGATGATGATTTGGCCAGTAATCTAATTCATTATACTTCATTTCTTTTTCTTTTTTCTTTTATCATCATAATACCACCATCTTATAAACTTTAAGAATTCTTTAGTAATCAGATTAGATACCATATCTTTTATTGGTGGTGCATCATTGATAACAGAATCAAATTCAGATAACCATTCTTCATCAGTAAGTTTTAAAGCAATTTTATTATCTTTTAATATGCTGCGATATTTCAATACAGATTTTTTATCTTTATCTGTAAGAATGTTCTGCCATTTGATTCTAGTTACTTTCTTTTTAGCCATTATACTACCTTTTATTTTCAGTAAATATACTAAACTTTATTTAATTTTTCTGCAATATCACTTATTTCCATATTGATGTAATATCTAAGTGTAGTTGAAATGTCACGATGGCGCATCAACTTCATCAGTTCTAAAGGCATTAATCTTTTAGCGTATCTACTACCAAACGACCTACGCAAATCATGTACCGTATAATTAGGAAGGTCTTTCCAATTTTTATTGGACTTCTTCATTTCTATATTTATTTCAGCAATAGCTTTCTGATAAGGCTTAGTTACCCAGTCATGATTAACATTAAAAATCTTACCAGAATCTTTCTTAAATTCTGATAAGAATTCTATAAGCGTTCCATTTTCAAGATTCATAGGAAATAAATCATATCTATTATCTTTGAAATTATACAAATCAATCATCTTTTCTTTCCACTTGATTTGTTCCCATGTTAATTCCACAGCTTCATTCAATCTAAATCCAGTCTTACTGATGAAAAATATTATTCTATACAACTTAATATCAGTTTTTTTAAGATGTTCTAAAATCATATTCAGGTGTTCATCTGGAAGTGTTCTAATAAATAGTTTATCTTTTCTTTTCAGTCTAATAAAAGGATTCTTTCCTTTGTAAATACCATCATCTATAGCTTTATTAAAAATTATACTGATATAACCTATATAGGTTCTAGCTGAATTATATTCAAGATTTTCTAATAAATAATCTTTAAATGTTCCATAGTGTATAGAACTTACATCTTGTACAGATAGAATATTAGTATTAATTACTTCTTTCAACTTATTAAATGCCGCTATGTACATCTGTTTATTCTTTTTAGAAAATCTACCATTTTCTATAAAAGTACTGATATAATAATCTAAAGAAAAAGTAATATCTTTTTCAGCATTAACTGGAGCCTTTATAATAGATTTAATAATAATATCTTCATCAGATGGAATTATATTATTATCTAACATTTCTTCCAGTTCACTTGCCCTATTTAAGGCAAGGCGATAGTTGTTCTTATTATTTTTAATCTTGAAAGGTTTTCTATATAGTGTACCTTGAATAGAAAAATTACACCAAATAGAATTGCCACGAACATACACATTTATATTAGCCATTTCAGAACCTTGATTATGTTGTTGGTTGGAACATAGAATGTTAAGGTATTAAAATCAAGAAAAATGTGAATGATATTGTGCTATAGATATGATTATATCAGGTAAGTTGCTGTAAAATAGTGTGTTTTTGTGCGAAAAATCGTGGAGCTACGGGGATTTGAACCCCGGTTTTCTGATTGCGAAACAAACAAGAACGTTTAATTTTGCACAAAATGCAATCTTTTATATGTTATTTTTCAATTTTTGTGAAAGAATTTGTATAAAAATAGCTGTATAAATGTGGGATGAACAAATATACAGCCCGAATATAACAGCGATTAACCTGTTAATTTGATAAGAAAGATTCTATTATTTTTAATTCAACTGGTTTTATCTTGCAATCTTCAATTTCTTCTACTGATAATTTTTCACCCATTATTTCAACTTCTGATTGTAGAAAGTCATTCAATTCATTTAAAAATAATTCCATATTTTCAGGTAATACTTTATCAGTACCACCTGCATATTTAAGTACCAATTCAGTATGACATTTTTCTATTTTTGGCAATTCTGTTAAACACGATTCAACTATCTTGTTCAGTTTATATCCTGTTTTTATTGTTAATTCTTTATCAGTCAACGATATAAGAATTTTAGTGCCTTGAAATATATCACCCAATTTTAACTTTATCATAATTCACCTATTTTTATTTTTAACTTATTGCTGTCCAAGTATGTGCACCACCTGTCGTATTAGAATATGCAATACACATAAATGCATGCTTTGTAGGACTATCATTATTAATATAAATATCACCAATTCTAACATTTGTTATTGGTGATGTTGCTAATCCTATCCCTAAAAATCTACATGCTGAATATCCGCCTATTAAAATATTTGAAGCGTGTAAATCTATTCCATCTTCTGATACTTTGAAATAATTATCATCATAATTATAAACATTTAATTGACTATTATTCATATAGGTATATACATTTGTATAATTAGAAACAGTAAAATCTGTTAAATCCATTACTATTGGGTCTAAAGAAATTGAACCACCCATGTTTTCATAATGGAACGCAAAATCAACTGATGTTGCATTGTAGTAATTAGGTAAATCTACTACAATGGCATTACTTCCAGTCTTGCAAACTGTATATCCAGGTGATGAAATTATTTGGTCTGGAATTGTTGTTGTCCCAAGTACGTCTTGTTGATAAATTAAAGTTGAACCAGAATAATAATTTGCCCATACCTTAAAAGTTCCACCAGAAGTTCTATAATCTTGTTCTATATTTCTAAAAATTACATTAAATGAAAACTTAGTTCTTTTACCCAATAATTTAGTTTTATCTTTAGATGTAAAAGTTAATGTATTATTCCAGCCATCTAATCCTGAACCTGGGTCTAATCGCATTACATGACCAGATGAACTTGGGTAAGTTGGAGTATGATATTCAGCTGTAGGAACAAAACTTCCTCCACTATGCCAATAACTTGAACCGCTTACGAACCATCCATTTGATGTGTTTATATTTGAACCAGTTATTGCAGTAGAACTACCGAAATGATTTTGTACGGTATTTGTATATGATGCCGTAATTGGATTATAAGAATAATCACCAATCTTTATTATATCAATTGAACCGCTTGCTATTCGTAATCCAGTAGTTCCTGTTGATTCTAGATAGACATTTCCTTTATATATTGATGATGCATTAAAGTTCCAGCCAGCTATGGTGTTATATGCCGAACCAGTACCATTCAAATCCATTCCAAGTGAAAAATAATCATAATTATCATTATCCATCATCTGAATACCATAGTAACCTTCTTTAATTATATCCCTACCTGACATCATCTGTCCTACTGTAAGCATAAGTGCATATGATGGAGTATTAGAACCAAAAGAAAATCCTTTTAAAATCTGCGAACCATCATAGAAATTACCGCTACCACTATTAGTTGTACTTATTCCAATATATCCAGTATATCCAGGCTTTAATACATCGTAACCATGTTTGAATATTTTTTGTGTATCGAAATTCCAACCTGCGATAGTATTGTATGCGTTTCCTGTTCCTGTTGTGTCCATTCCAAGTGCAAAATATTCTGTATTTGAATTATCCATCATCTGAATACCATAGTAACCTTCTTTAATTATATCCCTACCTGACATCATCTGTCCTACTGTAAGCATATATGTATTTACACTATTATCTGTACCAAAAGAAAATCCTTTTAAAATCTGCGAACCATCATAGAAATTACCGCTACCACTATTAGTTGTACTTATTCCAATATATCCAGTATTTCCAGTTTTTAATGTATTAACACCCTTTTGATATATTTTTGTAGAATCAAAATTCCAGCCAGCTATTTTTGCAGTATTATCTAACTTTATACTAAATATTTCTGTCCCTGAACCATCATACCCAAAAAGTCCGCTTGACGCTGATACACCAGTATTTGCAATCTTTATTGCAGATTGTGCAGTACCTTTTATATTTCCAAGTGCAATAGTTCCATTGGTTAATGATGCTGAATTGGCACTACCTAAAATCATATTACCTTTTAGATATGCATCGCTTGAATACAAACCATAAACTGGAAGTGTATTCAATCCTACTGATGTATCGGAAATGCCTAACAAATTTCCAAGTCTGGCCTTTACAGTAAGACCCTGACCTGATGTGGTAGATGCTGGATGTGTATTCCAAGTTACGATTTGTGAATATGGGCTTTTACTTCCGCTAATTCCATCAACTGCTGTAACTTCATAATATCCATTTCCTGATTTTCCATAATCTAGTGCCAATGAACCACTTGAAATACTTCCAGATGCAGTACCTTGGTTAGGAGAATGTGACCTTATAAAAGTATAAGTTTGTGTATAAGGTTTTGTTGTATGCTGTGAAGATACATATGAAACTGTTCCCCACACGTCCGCAACATTTAATCCACCTGCTATTCTATTTATCTGTCTTAATCTAATAATGTCTTCATCTTCAAATACTTGACCAACAAATCCATCGAATTCTTCTACTATCAAATCATCGTGGTCACCAGGTATTGCGAAATTCTGTGCAACTTTCGCAACAGATTTACAAATGATTTGACCGCCTGCAAGTGCTTGTTCCAAATCTGCAATGAAACTTTTAACGTGCATTTCATCAGCATATAAATATCTGAAATCAGCTGCACCTGCGGCTGATATTTGATAACCAGATAATTGTGAAATATAACCAGCTTTAGTTATTCCACCATGATTATATACTGCTAAATCTGACGAACTACTTAATGTTAATGTTCCGTTAAAATAAGAACTTCCACTTACAGCTAATTTATTTCCACTGGTAGGGTCTGATGTATATCCTATAAAAACATCACCTAAATTATTGATCCGCATTCTTTCTATTGAAGATGAATCACCAGTATTAAATGTTAATTTACTTCCTACGCTAACAACTGATGATAAATTTACATTTGTACCATCTCCATCATGACCTTGTCTTAAAATTGGATTTGTATTAATATAATAACCACCATTACTACCATATAAAGAATTTATACTTCCACTTACAGACAGTCTATTTGCGATATTTGGATCTGATGTATAACCTATCAATACATTACCATCGTGCATTACAGACATTTGTATTTTATTATTTGTACCAAATCTTAAATGACCATTGTAATTACTTGCCCAAGTATTCATCAAAATTGTATCTAATGCAGAACCTGATGTTTGTGTACCACTTCCACCATTTTGTCTTAAAAATGTATTGATATATCCACCACAACCTAATTGTATATTTGCGCTTCGTGCAGCATTATCACCATTTGTATTTGAAATATTAAGAAGTACTTCATCAGTTGCTGAATTTATTTGAATATCTAATGGATAAGAAGCTGTAGTTCCTATACCGACATTACCTATAGAATATATTCCACTATTTGCGGTTATTAATCCATCAGATATTACATTTCCTGATGCTTTAATAGTTAAACCACCTATAATTGCTTTTGCAGGTACCGTTGATGCTGATGGAACACCATCTACAAGAAATGTTAATCCATTAGCTCCTGTGGTTCTTTGAAATGAACCAGATGGCGCATATGCGAATAAATCGAAAGTAGCTAATTGGTCACCATTCTGTACAGCAGTAGGAGATGCAATAGTACCCCTTGCACGCTGTAATAATATTCTTGCGTTTTGCCAGTTGGTATCTGAATATACAGAACCATAAAACACACCATCTGAATTTTTAGCTAAACTTATTAAACCATTACTGATAGTTAAATTATTTGCCAATGTTAAGCTTGTAAATAATGGTGAACTTGTTGTTGCTATATCTTGTATAGTATCTAAATAATTACTATTGTTTCTAAGGTTAGTCGCACTGTAATTTAACGAAAATACATTCGCTATACTTTTTATTATAGGACTTGTTGACGTATAAATATCGGCAATTGTAGCTTCATATATCTTAGAATCTATAACATCATAGTTGTCATTTAATTGCCACGCTTCTGGGTCTGCATGGTCAGCAAATTTCTTTATACTATAATGTGAAGTTAATCCACTTGGTGTTGCGCCTGACATTATTTTATCCCCTTTTTGATTTTAATATCCATAATTATATCCAAAGTTATATCCATATCCAGCTGATGCGGAAGTATACGCAACATATGAAGTAGACTTTAATTTAATTCGACATATATCATAATATATTGTATTTTCTAAATACGCTGGTGTTACTTCTTCAATATAGAATGAAGCACTATTTCCAGTAGGCGTTCTATAATAATCTCCATCTTCATGCAAATAAACCTTTGGAACTATTGTGTGTTCAATATTAGCAAGTGCGTAATAAGCACTACCAGAATTTGGATATTTTCCTAAATTAACAATAATATCGAATTGTGCATAATCTCCCAATGTATAATAATTTATTGTATCATTGAATACAGATGCATGTTCTATAATATCAGAATATGATGTATCAGTTACCATACTATGTGAAAGCATAAGTCTTCCAAAACTACCTGATAATACTACACTTCCAGTTCCAAATATTGAATACATATATTATATTCCTAATACAGAATATTTAGGTTCTGTTGTTTTATATGGTTTTAGTAATATTGTCATTGTATCATATTTATTTAAATCTTCAATTGCCTTTCCTGTGGTAATCTGATATACAAAAAATTCAGAACTTAAATTTTCAGAAGATTGGACTGGTTCTCCATCTGAATGAAGATAAAATGCGTTTATTACTTTATGATTAAGTGCATTTATTTCATTGAATTTCGCCTGTGAACCTGTATATTTATATAGATTTACCGTTATTTCGAATTCAGCGTATCTGCTTTTAAAAGTGTTAGTAATATTTCCATTCATTATCGAAATATTTTCATTCGAATTGATAGTTTTATTCCAATCGAAATTAACCGTGCTATGTTCCAATAATATTGTAGTACTACCGCTAACTATCTTAGGATATGAATTTCCAAAAATCATTATAGTAATATCTCCTGTTGTATTTCTGATGTTCTATCTTTTACATTTATTTTCACATCTAATAGTGAATCACTTCCAGTATAAATATCTGTTGTAAATTTTTCTAATCTGTATGGATGTACATAAGTAGCTATTTCCAATCTTGATAAATAAGGTGGTAATATTGAATATGCCTTATATGTACCTCCGTTAAGTTCTCCAATCCAATAAAATACTAGATTGTTGTAATGACTTATTACATTATATTCCCTTGCAGTTGTACTTTTACCTGATGGAGCATCTCCTAAATCGTATTGTGTAGCACCATCAAAAACCGTTGCTTCCGACCAAGTAGAACTTGTTGTATATCCAGTGCAACTTAAAAATAATGTAGTATCTCCACGCCACTTGAATTGATAGTACAATGAATTCAGATTCATCTTTTCTTTTGTATATTCTAAACTATAATCCCATAGATTTATTGAATTAACATCTAATAAATCACCAAGTTGCATATTACTTGTGCTTGCTAAAAAATTACACTTTATACTAAACGAATCATAATTCGAAAATGTAAATTGGAATCCAAATAATGAACATAATCTTGACACTAAATCCCAACATGTTATTTTTTTAGCTGACATTTCTACATCTGTATCTATTACTGAATAATTTACAGCTACATCTTGATTTATCGCATATACCATATTTGGCATAAGATAGATACTTTGTAAATAAATGGTTTCACTTGTAAGATTTTTAGAAACATTATCTATTAATGAATGACCATACATACTACCAAGAACATAAGTTTTTGCTGTGTTAAAACTTGATATATTAATATCTAGCCCGCAGGTTCTAAATAATGCACGAATCAATCCTACCACACTAATAACAGACCTTTTATAGTTAGCGTTTGTTGATGGATTAAATTTTATCGATTCAACTTCTGCAGCAATATATGAAGATAAACTACTTTTAGTAACATCATATTCAACATAGTAGTTTTTAAGTTTTTGCAATGGATGACTTATTGTTACTTTATATGATTTATCTTTATAGTCAAATGGAGAATCAGTAACATAACCTGCATATACAACATTTACTAGTTCAGAATCATTTGCGATTACAATTAAATCATCTATAGTAATAGTACAGCCAGTAAATTTACTAGATACCTTTAACGACAATCCTTCAGCGACTAAGCTAAAATCATGATTCCTTGCCAATACAGGTATATTATCACATTCAGTTACATAATCTGTTAAATCGTACCATGTACTTCCACTATGTAGAATTTTAACATACATTATTCTTTTCTCCCAGCTTCAGTAAATCTTATTTTTGATTTTATAGTATCGTCTTTATAGAATTTTGTAGAATCAAAAGTTGAATTTATCTTAACTGACATATCTTTTTGTATAAGATTCTTGTTCATTGCCTGTATCGAATTTATCAGTGTATCTAATTTAGAATCTGTTAGTCCTGTGCCGCTTGAACCAACTGGTTGTACTGATACTTTTTCACCAGATGTTAAACCTGCGATAAAAGTATCATTTGGATATCCTGATGGAACAGTGAATTCTCCACCATTTGCAAATGTACCACCAAGATTTAATGTACCACCAATTGCTTTACCTGCTACACTTGCACCACCTGTAAATAGTCCTAATATACCTTCAATAATAGACATCATTATCATTTTAGCAATCATTCTTTCTATTTCAGCAATCACAATATCAGCCATACCTGTAAATATCTCCTGCATACCATCACCAAAATGTTGTGTACCATTCAACATATTACCCATGGCATTTGACCATACACTTTCCATTGACTGTGCTGCACTTTCAATTGCCTGACCTATTACTTCATTATCTTTCTTAAATTCTTCTAATGGTGTAAGTTTCTTTTTCTTAGCATCTTTATCTGCTTCTTTCTTTTGTGCAACAGGAACTTTGTTTTGAAGAACTGCAAGTTCATTGTAAGCATCTAAGTATGCTTTAGTTTCTTTACCAGAAATAATTTCAATAGCGTATAATTCTTTTTCTTTAATCTTTATAGTTTCTTTTAATTTATCAGATTCAAGTGCTCCTAATACATCCATCTGTGACATTTTCAATTTAACTTCATTATCATATCCATCTGTAACTTCTTTTAGAATATCTTTAGTTGTTTCTTCTACATCTTTTACTTGTTTATCGTGAATTTCTTGGTTACGTTTTTCAGTTTCATCCATAAGTTTGATGACATTATTATAATAGACTTCATCAGCTTCTTTTTTATCAGCACCATTCTTTATTGCTTTTTGTCTTTCTTCTTCATATAAACTGACCTGTGCATCAAAATACTTTTCATCATCTTTAGACATACCTTTAATAGATTCATTGTGTATTCTTTCTTTTTCTTTTTCACGGTCTTTTTCACCTTCAGAATCGCCAGTAGCATTAGTTTTTTGGACACTTGAATTATATGACACTTTTTCTAATTTAATTTGTGTTTCTAATTTCTTTAAATAATCATCTTTTACGCCATTTGTTTTTAATAACTTATTATTAAAATCAGCTATTTTATCAATTAATTTAGTATGCAGTTCAACTTGTTTTTCTGTCTTTGGTTCAAGAATTGCATCGGACATTTTACCTTGCAAACCAGAAAATAATGTGGTGTTTCTTGACGCTTCAAGTTCTTTCTTTCTTTCGCCAAGTTTTGATATTTGTTCATTATATCTGCTATAATCAGCTTCATTTAATTTTACTTTAATATCTTGCGTACCTTCTTCTTTTGAAGTTACTTTCTTAATTACATATCCTTTAATTAAAGTATCTTGGAGTTCTTTTATTTTTTTATTTACTTCACCATATTCATTATAGATTTCTTTTAATGAAGATTCTTGTAAAACTTTTTGTTCTTCTTTTTGCTGTTTGATAAGTTCTTGTAATTTTTCAGTATTGATTGATATGGCTTTACCATAAGCATCCCATCCAGATATAGCACCTGGAAATGCCTTTGCTATATCTTGAATAGCAGTTTTAAGTTCGCCGTGTTCTTTTTTGTTTAATGTAGCACCAGAAGCAATCTTGGCTGTCAATTTTGTATATTTATCAACAATTGGAATTGATTTATCCATAGAAGTAGTAAGTTCTTCTAATTGATTAGTAACTCCCTTACTTTCACCAAATATTGCATTGAAAGATTTTAATAATGGACTTAATCCAGACATTATAAATTTTCCTGTTGATTCCTTTATTTTTTCAACAGTAACACCGAATTCTTTCATTCCACCAGAAGCTTTATTTGCTGCTTCGCTTGCTCCACCGAATTCTTTTTTCAATTCATCTAAAATCATGTTCTGTGCTGATATTATATCACCAGATTTCATGAAAGCGGCAACTTGTTCTTTTTGTGCATCCGTTAGTCTTACACCAACACGCTGTAAAGCAGTAACACCTTTTACAGGGTCTTGTAATGCTTTACCTAATCTGATTGAAGCGCCTGTTAAATCACCGCCCATTACAGCAGTCATATCTAATACAGATTGCTGCGCATCTTTAAATACTTGACCACTAACATTACTGAATGTTAACATGTTAGCAGTAATA
>Ga0209083_1000979_pt1 | contig 35762 bp, 34 predicted proteins | sample AM7aDNAmetaG_FD_184132 | JGI IMG/M metagenome (GOLD analysis project Ga0209083, IMG submission 184132) | Freshwater microbial communities from Finland to study Microbial Dark Matter (Phase II) - AM7a DNA metaG (SPAdes) (version 3) | ecosystem: Environmental > Aquatic > Freshwater > Lake ... | reverse complement strand
GTACATCTTGAATTTCTTCGAAAGAAGGACGACCAATGCCTTCATCGAAGGTTGCCACAACAAGATCAAGCTCATCAAGAGAATGTCTTACGGATTTCGCAATTTCAAAAACTACGTACTCAAAATCACATTGGCATTTTTGCCTTTCATTTTCCTAAATCTTCCACACTGATATTCAAAGAACCGCCGTTGGTATTTATTTGTGATAGTATTTACCGTATATGCAAACAACCCTCATTATCCTCATCGTCATCGCTGTTGCTGCGAACATCTTGCTAGCTATGGCGCTTTTTAGACGCAAGAACGATTCCAAGCCGCAAGATGGCGAAGGGTTGAAGTTGATTCTCGAGCAAGTCAATGAATTGGGTCGCACCGTTGACCGCCAAGTCGGCGACTTGCGAAAGACAGTCGACTTCAAAGTTGATGGTCTGACTAAGACCGTGGACAACAAGATAGGCGAATCTTCCAGGAATATGCAGGAATCGATGCGCGTCCAATTCACCGAATCTTCCAAGCTGATCAAAGATGTTACGCAAGGATTGACGAAATTGGACGAAACGAATAGACAAGTGGTCTCCTTCGCCGATCAGTTGCAGAACTTACAGGACATATTAAAGAATCCCAAGCATCGCGGAATTCTCGGCGAATATTATTTGGAAACGTTGCTGAAGAACGTTTTGGCACCTGGACAGTATCAGATGCAATACGCTTTCAAAAATGGAGAGATCGTAGATGCAGCGGTTTTCATCAAAGATAAAATTATTCCAATTGACTCGAAATTTTCTTTGGAAAATTACAACAAATTGGCAGAAGAGAAGAATCCAGTTGAGAAGGAGAAGTTAGAAAAAGCATTCGTGGGCGATTTGAAACTGCGTATTCAAGAGACGGCCAAATACGTGCGTCCGACAGAAGGAACTATGGATTTTGCCTTTATGTTCATTCCGCATGAGGCTATATATTATGATTTGCTCGTGAATAAGATCGGTGCCATTACGGAGGAAACTGATAATCTTATCCAGCGCGCAGCCAATAAGTACAAAGTCATCATTGTCTCGCCAACTTCATTCCTAGCCTATTTACAGACGGTCCTCCAAGGCTTGAAGGCCTTGAAAATCGAAGAGACAGCAAAGGATATCATCAAGAGAGTTTCAGAATTGGGAACTCACTTGAAGAAGTATGAGGAGTATCATGACAAGCTTGGCGCTTCGCTCTCGACGGCGGTCAATCATTACAATACAGCGGGGAAGGAGTTGAATAAAGTTGACAAGGATGTTCTGCGCATAACTGGTGATGCGCCTGGAATAGAGACTCCGCTTATTGAGAGACCTGATTTGGAGCAATGATCTTTTGAAGGCTCCAGAAATCTTTCTGTTTGTCGCTGGCCCACAGCGCTCAAACGAAAAGATTTCTTTTGCCTTCCAATCAAAGCTATTCTAATAGTTTCCAGTTATCCACAGGTACTCCATTGACAGGTGAACACTCGTTCACCTATACTTACTCATGCAGTAAGAACGCTTATCAATAAGTTACCAGTTAACATTTATCACATAGCCATGAGCAAGCATCAAACCATCAGAGCCATTCGTGCAGAGATCGACAGACTCAATCGAGAGATTGACCTTCGGATCATTAGGGGAGTTTCCTACAGGCGGGAAGCGCTTCGACACAGATCTCTGACGGCTGAGCTTGCTCGGCTGGTCCCAAGGCGATCGAATTGGTTCGGTACTGTGGCGAGCTTTGCTTCAGCATTTCTTTTCTAAGTCGGCGGAGGCTGGCAGCCATGAGTTAAGAATTCTGCCCGGTTCTTAACTCTTGATTGCCAGTTTAAGGCAGAGTGTGGGAATGTTCCGGTGAGAGCGACGTGGGCCGGCGGCGAACCGGAACATTCCCACACTCTAATAATTAAAATGATTGACTCATATAAAAACAAAATAATCTCATTCTACAAGCGGACCAAGCGCATGCCGTCTTATGCAGAGATAATGAAGCTATTGGGATTCAAGTCAAAGAATGCAGTCTATAAGCTGGTCAACAAGCTGGTAGGTGAAGGAATGTTAGAAAAGGATTCATCAGGCCGCTTGGTGCCGAATAAGCTGTTCGGCGAAGTGCCGATGCTCGGCTTAGTCGAAGCTGGTTTTCCGACAGCAGCCGAAGAGGAGTTGGTAGATACTATGAGTCTCGACGATTACTTGATAGAGAACAAAGAAGCGACGTATTTACTGGAAGTAAAAGGGGAGTCAATGATCGACGCTGGTATCCAAGAAGGTGATCTTGTTATCGCCGAGCGTATTTCGCGTGAACCGAAAATAGGTGAGATCGTCATTGCCGAGGTCGATGGTGGTTGGACCATGAAATATTTCCGCAAGACTGACGGCAAGGTCTGGTTGGAACCAGCTAACAAAGATTTCAAGCCTATTTATCCGGAGAATGATCTCAAGGTAGCAGCGGTGGTGAAGGGGGTGGTTAGGAAATATTGAAAGACTTGAAGCTGAGCGTATAATCTACTAATACTAAATAGCCATGGAAAACGTAGAAAAACATTTAGCTGTCTTTGAAGGCAGAAATATACGAAGACATTGGGATTCTAAAGAAGAGAAGTGGTATTTTTCCGTGGTTGATGTTGTGGCTGCTCTTACTGAAAGCACGATCCCGCGTCGTTATTGGTCAGATTTAAAGATAAATCTTAAGGATGAGGGAAGTCAGTTGTACGAAAAAATCGTACAACTGAAGATGCGTTCTTCCGATGGTAAAGAGTATGATACAGATTGTGCGGATACTGAAACAATGTTTCGTATTATTCAGTCAATTCCATCTCCGAATGCCGAACCGTTCAAGCTTTGGTTGGCACGTGTTGGTTATGAAAGGATCCAGGAGATAGAGAACCCTGAATTGACGCAAGAAAGGATGAAGGTGATATATGAACGTAAGGGATATTCCAAGAGCTGGATCGATAAGAGATTGCGAGGCGTTGCTATCAGACAGAACTTAACAGATGAATGGAAGGAACGAGGGGTCAAACGGGAAAGTGATTTTGCTATTCTTACAGCAGAAATTTCTCAAGCGACATTCGATATGACGCCAGCAGAATACAAGAAATATAAGGGATTACAGAAGAAGAATCAAAATCTGCGTGACCATATGGATGAATTGGAGCTTATTTTTACTATGCTCGGTGAGAAAGTAACAACAGAGATTTCAATCAAGGAGAAACCGGTTGATATGCCTGAAAATAGAAAAGTCGCCAATAGAGGAGGTCGAGTGGCTGGCAATGCCCGTAAAGAGACAGAGAAGGAGATTGGTAGACCGGTCAGTACGAGTGACAATTACCTGGAAGGAGGAGATCTTAAAAAGAGATTGAAACAATAAGTGATCGTTGGTCGTACTTGTTAATTATCAGCTATTAATCAATTTAAAACTATGAAAATTAAAGGCGTAGATTATGTTATGTATTATGTTTCCGATCTTAAAAAGAGCATAGATTTTTACCAGAATACCCTCGGTTTGAAGCTTGATGGCGAACCAGGGGATTCGTGGGCTGAATTCGATGCCGGTAATGTGACGTTCGATATAGGGACATTCGATAAAGATATGGTCGGCAAATGCTCCGGAGTGGCGTTTGCTGTGGATGACATAAAGAAATCGGTCGATGAGCTCAAGAAGAAAGGTGTGAAGGTACTGGATGAAGTTTGGGAAACACCGGTCTGCCATGGAGCCACGATCGCCGACCCCGATGGCAACAAGTTCAATCTTCACAAGAGGAATGATGGTACCGCGGGGGCGGAGTAGTAGCTATTAAAATCCATGAATAATTACAAAGGCACAATCATAGAAGAGTCTCTTGAAGACGCTTCTGTATTGAAGAAGGTGAAAATTATTTCTACTAAGGTTGAAAAGGTTGTAGATGAACACCATACACCGTGGCTCAAGCAGTGGACGTTACATAAAGTCGAGATCCCTGAAAATATGGCGGCTCAAGTTGCTGAGGATTTAAGCGCGTCAATTGTTAGCGATCATAACGGCAGTTGGTATGCTGATTACAAGAATGACAAGAATCATTACATAATCTTCAAAGGCAAAGTATTCTTCATAGACAGGACTAGTAAAGAACAGTACGACGAGGCAAAGAAGTATGGTTTGTCATTGGGTATACCGGAACATCAGGTGGATTTTAAGCCGGAAGTTGCTGAGTAAAAGAAGTAAATAAAAACCGGCGAATCAGGTGATTCGCCGGACGGAAGGTCGCTTTGGAGTGGTTCACCTCTTCAGGTTGGGAGAATTGGTTTCCTCTAATGTGGCAGGGTAGAAAACTGTAACTGGTGGCTTCTCATTGAAGGCCACGGAGTAGCCGACGGTGGCGCCGTAATCGCTTCGGCTTGTCCAACCACGCTCATCACGGTTTTGTCTTTGTACGTCTGACGTCCACGTCACTACCTCGAGATTCGTGTGAATGTCGAGGAATCTTGACAGCGCCTGCAGAAAGTCTGGGCCTGTACTGTTGGTAAAGTAGTACAGATTGTGCCTGTATGGTGTCGGATGTGGATATTGATCGAAATCTACATGGACAATGTTGGTAATGATTACCGTACTGGTCTGAATGTTTGCTCGAATCGCATCCATGGTTCCTTGCCTTGCATAGCACCTTATTGTTCCCAAGGCTAAGAAGATGAGGGCGAAGATCAGTGCTACACAGGCGATGATAACTAAGAGCTCGACTACAGTAAATCCGCTTCGTTGTTGTTCTTTCATAGAGCCTTTCTAAACTGCGTATGCGCACTGATTTTGTTGAGTTAAGGACGCGCACAGTCCCAAGTTAAATCTGATTTGAGCCTACCATTAATTAGTCGAAATGTCAAAACGCTACAACTGAATTGTCAAACTACGCCCAAGACCATGCCCATCCTTAGCCTCCATTCATTTTCACGCGCCATACTTCACGTAGACGGTGACTGCTTTTTTGCTTCGTGCGAAGTGGCCAAGAACCCCGCTCTCAAAGGGAAGTGCGTGGTGACGGGAAAGGAACGCGGCATAGCGTCCTCGATGTCATATGAAGCCAAAGCTCGCGGGGTGACCAGAGCCATGCGCTTGTCGGAGATAAGAAAGCTCATTCCGGAGGTCATCATATTGCCCTCAGATTATGAGACATACAGCTTGTATTCTCAGCGGATGTACGCGATCGTCCGGCGCTATACGGAAGCCATCGAAGAATACTCTATAGATGAATGCTTCGCGGATCTCACTGGCATGAGGCGGCCGAATAAGATGTCTTATGAGCAAATGGCCATGAAAATAAAACATGAGCTGGATATGGAATTGGGTATGACATTTTCAGTGGGACTTTCAGTAAATAAGGTTCTGGCTAAGGCGGCATCGAAGTGGAGAAAGCCTTCGGGACTCACGATCATTCCTGGATATAACATCCATCTATATCTAGCGAAGTTACCGGTGGAGAAAGTTTGGGGTATTGGGTCACAAACGTCGGCGTACATACAGAAGCTCCTGGGGGAAGCGCGTGGCTATTCTGGAGCAGTCACGGCTCTACAATTCGCTTCGGAACAACCAGAATGGGTCAAGCTCCATTTCTCCAAGCCTTTTCAAGAGATTCATCGTGAATTGAATGGGGGATTTGTATATCCGCTCGTGATCGGTGAAAAGAATGATTATGCCTCTATTTCCAAGACAAGGACATTTACTCCACCATCCAGTGATCGTGAGTACGTTTTTGCTCAACTTTCCAAGAATATCGAGAATGCATGCATCAAACTCAGACGACACAGCTTGTTTACCAAGCGGTTCGCTTTCTTTTTGAAAACGCAGGAGTTTCGGTATGCAGGACTGGAAATAAAGTTGTCGCAAGCTATCTCGGCGCCGCAAGAGATCATCCGTAGTGTCAGAGAAAAATTCAGCCAAGTGCATCGGCCAGGAGTCCTTTACCGGGCGACGGGTATAGTGCTCATGGACCTGGATCATGAAGACGTGAGAACTGCCGATCTATTTGGTGACTCCAATAGGATCGAAAAAGTCCAGGCAGTCTTGCAAGCCGTGGATTCTATCGATGCCAAATTCGGAAAACATACGGTATTTTTGGGGTCTTCTTGGAAGGCGGTGAACAGTCAGAGCCACCGCGGCGACCGTGGAGAGGAAACTGAACGGCGGGCTCAGCTTTTGAGGGGCGAAACCAAAAGACAGAGGATCGGCCTGCCTTTTTTGGGAAAGATAGATAGGTGATTTGCGCATATCTAAAAACCATGTATAATAAGCCGCACTATGGAATTCGCAGTAATTCAGACCGGTGGCAAGCAATATAACGTCTCCAAGGGCGATGTTATTACCATTGAAAAGCTCGCTGGCGAACACAAGGAGGGTGATAAGGTAGTTTTCGACAAAGTCCTCCTGGTTGATAACGGTAAAGACACAACTATCGGTACCCCTTTCATTGCTAAGGCAGAAGTCAAAGGTACCATCACAGAAATTGGCCGTGCTGCCAAGATCATCGTTGTTCACTACAAGCCGAAGAGCCGTTCAGGTTGGAAGCGCAACGGTCATCGACAACATTTCTTCAAGGTTAAGATAGATTCACTTAAATAAAAAACCATCGGCTGTCCGATGGTTTTTTAATGCCTATTTTGGAGGGCACTTTTGATCGTATCAGCATCCACGTATTCTAGTTCAGCCCCAGTAGAGAGACCACGGCCGAGGATGCTGATTTTCGGCGAAGATGTAGTGGTAACTCTTGAAATCGCATCATGGACAATGCTAGCCGTATGCTCGCCGTCAGGAGTTGTATTCAATGAAAGGATTATTTCTTTGAATGGGGAAGTGGCGGTGGACATATTATTGGAAATTCTTTCAAGCAATGACTTCAATCTGATCCGTTTCTCAGGCTCTTTATCGAGAATCGGTACCGTACCGCCAAGAATGAAATACAACCCCTTGTATGCACCGGATCTCTCAATAGATTCAAAGTCGGAATCGCGGGCAACGATCATCAAAATAAATTGGTCTCGATTTACGTCTGTGCAAATAGAACAGGTCTTGTCACCTGTATTCTTGTGCATGAATATTCTGTGACAAGAAGCGCATTCTGAAGTCGCTTTCTTTACTTCATTGACTAAATCCGTAAATTCCTTGATAGAAGATTGTGATTTATTCAATAGATAATAGACAAACCGCTTTGCTTGGCGAGGGCCGATACCGGGGAAATGGCTGAATATTTCTTCAAGGCGGTGGATGCTGTCCATGGAAGTAAGTATAGGGTATTATTATGAATTATGGCAATCATATACGCATTCGGCGACAGCATCACTTATGGCGCATGGGATATCGAGAAATCTGGTTGGGCAGCACGTTTACGGAAACACCTCGACGATATGCAGGAGAGAGATCCCAATTTTTATGCGCTATTTTACAATCTAGGCATTCCCGGGGAAACGACCAATGGTTTCATTGCTAGATTTGAGATTGAATACAAATCCCGTCTGCGCGATGGAGAAAAAGCCATTTTCATTTTTGCTTACGGAGCGAATGATGCGGCCTATCTAACCGAGGAGAGCCAATTCAAGGTTCCGATCGTTACATTTAAAGAAAATTTGGAGTCGATGATCGCATCTGCCAAGAAGATCTCGCCTGATATCCTCGTCGTCAATATCCTGCCGGTTGTCGAGGCGAAGAATAAAGAACCGCGAAATGGGAAGGTCCGTTTGAATTCGTACATAGGTCAATACAATATGGTTATGGCGGAAGTGGTTAAGAATGCCGGGATATCTCTAGTCGATGTCAATTCGGCTTTCATGCAGGCTGGCCACGAAAGGTTATTCATCGAAGAAGATGGCCTTCATCCAAATACTGCTGGACATGAACTGCTTTACGAGACGATCAAGCGTCATCTGGTGAATCTGATCGCCAGAGAAGCGATCAAGAAGCAATGATCATCTGATCGTTGTTCCGTCTGACTATGGGTTTTGCTCAAATCCTCCGAAGTCCGCCTTGTCTACGGATAGGAATGTTGCCTTCTTTGAATCGAAGAATAGTTTTACTATGCCTGTCGGACCATTGCGGTGCTTCTCGATCATGATCTCTGCTTCTTCTTTCTTGCCGCCCTGATCCTGGTCTGCTTCGCGGTGGATGAACATGACCACATCGGCATCCTGTTCGATGGAACCGGAATCGCGAAGATCGGAAAGACGGGGTTTGCCACCTCGTTGCTCGACGGCGCGGGATAGCTGGGAAAGAGCTAGTACAGGGACTTCCAATTCTCGAGCCATATTCTTCAATGAGCGAGATATTTCGGTGACTTGCTGGACCAAGTTGTCGTTGTATCTGCCGGACTGAGTAGGTAACATGAGCTGGAGATAGTCGACGATGATGAGTCCTAGTCCCTTCTCGTTCTTCAAACGCCTAGCTACGGCGCGCATCTTCAAAATGTTGTTTCCGGGTTGGTCATCGATAAAAATTGGCGCCTCAGAAAGTCGGGCGATAGATTCGCCGATGGCTTTGAAATCATGTTCGACAGATAGGTTATGACCGGTACGGATCTTCCAGGCATCGACTTGAGATTCTGCAGAAAGCATGCGGTCCACCAATTGCTGGGAGCTCATTTCCAAAGAGAAAATGGCTACGGGGACTTTGTGATTGACGGCGGCTTTTCGGGCTATGTCGAGAGCGAGAGAAGTCTTTCCCATGGAAGGTCGAGCGGCTAGGATTATGAGATCAGACTTCTGGAAGCCGGCTAGCTTGTTGTCGAGCTCTGGGAAACCAGTATGCACACCGCGGATCTCGTCACGGGTCTTGTGCAGATGGTCGAGGCGCTCCCAAGCCTCGTTCATGGTGTCCTTTAAAGTGACAAATTTGTGAGAGCCGGTTTTGTTTGTGACGGCGTAGAGAGACTTCTCAGCTTTTTCCAATATCTCGTGCAGTTCGCTTTCTTCTTCATAGCCCAGAGTGGCTATATCTTCAGCAGCCCGCAGAAGCTCGCGCATGACATGCTTTTTTTCTACGATCTCTGCGTAATGTGAGGCATTGGACGAAGATGGAACAAGATTGATAAGCTCGGTCAGCGTGGCCATTCCACCAACTTGGTCCAATTGCTCCTTTTCTTTGAGGCGACTTGAAACAGTCAGCACATCGATAGGGGAGTTTTTTGTATGTAATTCGAGAAGAGCCTCCCAGATCATCCTGTGCGGGCTGGAATAGAATGATTGGGCGTTCACAATATCAGCAATGTCGTGCATGACTTCGCCGCGGATCATGATCGAACCGAGTAGAGCTTTTTCGGCTTCAATACTGTTAGGCGGGATCTTTAGATCCTTTGTCTTGAAATAGGGTGATGTGTTATTCACGGAAGTGTGCCGGCGGAGGCGATAAAAAACATTTTAGCATAATTTCTTTTACGAGGTGCAAGTCATATTATTCACGAAAGAGTGGAAAAGGTGTGCATATGAAATTGTGTTATATTCGTTTCGCTCATATATCGTCTGCGCTCGGGTGTCGTGTCAACGAGTTGCCACACACCCTCGCTTGACGCTATAATTACCAGCACCTAAAAAAGGTTTTCATCGTATTATCAATATATTTATTAATTTTTAACCTAAACTCATGTCAAATGCCGCAAAAACTGGAATAGCCATCGTTATTCTGATTATAGTGGTCGTCATCGGTCTAATCTGGTACAACAGCACCAAATCGAACTCGTCGACAGCTGTCGTGCCGAACGTTGTAACTCCAGTTGCTAGCGTAAAGCCCATCGCTAGCCCAACGCCTGTCTCTCAAGGACCGAATCTGATTGGTACCGGTCTCTCGGCTGTGACCGATGATTCGAATTCGTCATTACAAACAGATGCTGCGGCTCTTGATGCGCAGATGAAGGGCCTTTCCACCGACTTGTCGAATGTCGATGCTGGGCTCGCTCCTGGGACAAGTATCCCGGTTCAGCAATAATTACGAGAATATAACCAAATCATCAATATGAATAATATGAAATCTCGAATTATTGGCGCAACTATCATGACGCTAGCGATGAGCACGTTCGCAATCCTTCCAGCTTTTGCTCAATCTGGTATAAGCAATGCGGCCGCTGTCGATGCTGCTACGGCTAGTCTCACACCTACTACCGCAACCGGCGCCGCGCCAACTAGTGCTGCCCCCAAAGCAGTTAAAGCTGGCAAGGCTCCGACTCAGGCTCAACGCTTGGCCGCTCTAGGGGCTCGCGGAGAGAAGGAAATCCAAGTCCGTATCGACAGCCTGAATAAGCTGGTAACGAGAATCCAAGATCTACGCAATGTTTCTGATGCTCAGAAGGCTTCTATCATCACGACTCTACAAGGACTCATCACCAACCTGAATACTCTTGATGCTCAGATAGCCTCCGCCGATCTTTCCTCGACTACTCTGAAAGAGAGCGTGAAGTCTATCACTGAGAATTATCGTGTTTATGCTTTGGCTATCCCACAACTGAATCTCTTTGCCGCATCCGATCGTATAACGACGGTCATAAATATGATGTCTGTGGTCGGTGGAAAGCTACAAACTCGTTTGGCTGGAGCTAGCGGTGTTCCTAATATGGCCGCGTTACAGGCTGATCTGAACGATTTTGCCGCCAAGCTGACTGATGCCAATACGCAGATCAGTGCTGCTGTCAGCGAATTTGCTCCACTTACACCAGATCAGGGTGATAAGACGAAGATGGCTGCAAATACTGCTGCTCTCAAGGATGCTCGAACGAAGGTTCAAGCAGCTCAAAAGGATGTCGTAGCCGCTCGCAAGGATGCGCAGACCATCATCAACGCTTTGGTCAAATATGACAAAGGAACTTTGAAGCCGGTCGTGACAGCTCCTACAACAGGAACAACGACAGGAACGACGACGCCATAAGAGTTAGAAAGTTACAAGTTTGAAAGTTTATAAAGCTAGAAAATCACCCTGTGAAAGCTGGGTGATTTTCTGTATGACATACGCAATTTGAAATTACTTACTGAATATCACCTTGAAGAAATTCAACCAATACTTGTAGATCTTCTTGTTTCCGCCGAAGCGAGCTCGGGGTGCGGCGGTCTTTATGATGAGGAGGGGATCGAAGACGACTTTACCGAACCGAGCGGCGCGCTTGGCAGTATCAGTATCGTCACCAAAGAACGTCAGTGCGGTATTGAAGCCGCCCATCTTCTCCAGGGTGGTAGCGCGTAAGAAGGTATTGCCTCCCAAGCTGATAGCGCCCATACCCAACCATTGAAGTATTGTATTCGTTGGCATGTATATCAAGACTTGTAAAACGTAGCTTGAATATCGAAAGACCACGTTAGTTTCGTGGTAATCGTATGGTCCAGAGGCTAGGACTATATTTGGATCGTTGAAGTGTGCAACTCCACGAGATAACCAGTTCGATCCTGGTCTGCAGTCAGCATCCATTCTGACAATGATCTTTCCGGATGCCTCATGCCGCCCACATTCACATGCCCACATGGTGCCTTTACGGGTTTCCGAAAGAACCTTTAGAGCGATTGGATGGTCGTTTCTATCCAGCCGAGCATGGGAATACTTGCGTGCAACATCTGCTGTATTGTCGGTGCTCGCATTGTCCACAACGATTATCTCAAAATCAGAATAATCTTGGGCAAGTAGCGCTTCGATGGCGGCTGAAATACCACCTTCTTCATTGTAGGCTGGAATGACGACTGAGATCTTCATCAGATTTTTTTACTACTCCGGATAGGCTTCCATTCGTTGACGAAGGCCTTGCCCAATGTCATCATCCAGACGCTATTCAAGAGCCAGAGAGAAAGCAGTTTCGGCCAGCCTATAGCGTGGCCCCGACGGCCTGTATGGTAGATAGTCAGGTCTTTGTCGAATCGGACACGTCCAACCTTGGCCAAACGAGAGAACATATCGACATCCTCGCTGGCTACAAGCTTTGCGTTATATCCGCCGAGGCCGTCGAATACGTCCTTCCTCATCATTTGGAATTCACCGGCGGACATGCCTATACGGAAGAAGTTATTCAAGATCCACAGGTAATCATTGAAGACTGTGAAGACCATCTTATCTGAAAAGGTTTCCATACCGGGAAGCACGCGGATGGCGACATTCACTGCCACCAGCCTTGGATTGGCGGCGAATTGGCCGAGCAGGCGCGTGAAGAACTTGTCTGGCTCGAGGATCTTGCAATCAGCGTCTATGAAGACCAGGAATTCGCCAGTTGCTGCTTTTGCCCCGTCATTCCGACCCATAGCTATCGTTTGGCGTGTAGAACCAGTATATTCGACGACCTTGGCGCCGGCTTGCCGGGCGATTTCGGCTGTTCGGTCTTTGCTTTGGCCATCAGAGATAATGATCTCGTGAGCTATGGTCAGTTTTGATTTTAAACTGTTGATAGTATCAGCGATGACGGACTCTTCATTCAACGTCGGGATGATTATGGAGATCATGAAGATGGTGCAATTATTTTATAAACCTCGTGCGGACATATTTACCGAATCCGAATATGATAAAAATCAAAACGATGAAGAATGCGCCGATCGAAATCCTGGCGAATATGTTATTGAAACTGACATACAGGTTTCCGAAGATGTACCCGAGGCTCAAAAGAAAGCCGGTCCAGATGAATTGCCCGAAAACATTGAGGGTCAGGTATCTCTTGAAAGGAATCTTGACTAGGCCGGCCGTGACCAAGGTGACCAAAGCAAAACCTAGACCCATAGTCAGTTTGGAAACGATCAGGATAGTGTCTTTGTGAGTGTGGAAGATTTTTTCCACGTCATTGACGTTTCTCTCGCGGATGCTTACAAAGCGACCAAAGCGTTGGATGAATCGGTGTCCGAAGCGATAGCCGATCCAGTACCAGAAGCAATCGCCGATGAGATCCCCAGCCATCAAAGCTAAGTAGATCGGCAAGATATGGACTAAGCCTAGTCTATAGAAGATGCCGCAAAGCAGTGCAAGGATAGGACCTTCGACAAAGGAGGTCAATATAAGGACGATGTAGACGAGGACAGGGTAGTTCGTCACCAGATACATGAGCGTATTCGGGAGGTCATGAATATTCATGGATATGTATATAAGTATATACTAATTATGATTGATTACGCCAGATATGATAATATATGTTGAATGATACTAGATATGTTATATAAAGCCGTATTAAAGCCGATATTTTTCAGATTTGACCCAGAATACGTGCATGATCAGATGACGGCCAAGGGTGTCTTTTTCAGCAACCATGCTTTGACACGTTCTCTCATTGGAGCGGCATACGATTATCATGGTCAGGATATCGGAAAGACCGTTGACGGTCTCAGATATCGTACGCCATTTCTCCTCTCTGCAGGTTTTGACTACAACGGCCAGTTACCGCTTATTTTGCCGCATATCGGGCTTGGTGGGGAAGAAGTTGGTTCAGTGACTGCGCGTGCCTGCGAAGGAAATCCGAAGCCACGACTGACCAGATTGCCGAAATCGAAAAGCATTATTGTAAACAAGGGATTGCGGAATGAGGGAGTGGATAAGATCATCGAGAGATTGAAAGATTATAAGGCGAAGAAACAACCTTCGGTTTCAGCGCTGTGGGCCAGCGGGGAACCGAAGGTTGTTTCGGGGACTGATTTTATCGTCGGTATCTCTATTGCCAGAACTAATGATGATAAATCAGTTCCGATCGAGGCCGGCATACAAGATTATCTCTATTCTTTCAAGCGATTAAATGAAGAGAGCGTTGGTGATTATTACACCCTTAATATTTCGTGTCCAAATGCCTTTGGGGCGGAAGCTTTCAATCAACCGCAGCTCTTGAGGCGATTACTGACGGCCATAAAAACGGTTCCGTCAAAGAAGCCGCTTTATGTAAAGATGCCGATAAATATTCCTTGGCCACAATTCGAGGCCCTTCTAAAGATCATTGACGAGTTCGGCTTGAATGGGGTAGTCATAGGAAATCTGAATAAGGATTACAGCTCTCTGGAATTCCGTGAAGAGGCACCAGAAGTTTTCAAGGGCGGTTTGAGCGGCAAGCCGTGTACGCACCTTTCGACTGATCTCATATACAAGACTCGTGATGCTTTTGGAAAACGATTTACTATCATCGGCGTCGGTGGCGTCCTGTCTCCGGAAACGGCTGCAGAAAAATTCGAAGCTGGTGCAGATTTGGTCCAGCTTATCACCGGAATGATATATGAAGGGCCAGGACTCATAAAAAAACTCTGTAGAGCCTTTGCTTCACGAGGAAGGATTTCGATGAGTTAAGCTATAATCTTGGAATAAAAATAGCGCGGTCCTACGAAGGGCCGCGCGAAAGTACTAATTCATAGAGACTGATCAATGATCAGGCAAAACGAGGCTGTGCCAGGTTCCTGATAAACCGGGGACGTCCGTTTTGGCGGTGAAACCAAAACTTCTTTAGCCGGTGCTTCCTATGGCATCGCCGCGGTCCGCTTTCGCACTCAAGCGCCTCTTTCGTTTCGTAATCGATCGCCTGTTCCTCGTAGTAGGCATCGTTGCGCCGGCTGAATAGCGACCGGATCGCTCGTATGCCGTGGTCGATGCTAGCTCGAAGGTCTCTGAGGCCACCGTTCACATTCACGATGATCTCTTGGGCACCGTGACGCATCCGTTTGCTGATGGTCTTCTTGAGACTGGAGATCTTCTCCTTGCGATCGCTGACGAGCAACCAGAGAGTTTTGCCGGCTGATATGATGATCTTGAACATCGACCCCTCGAGGGTGCTCTGCTTCTGGCAGAAATCGAGGTGATACTGTCTGAGGGTTTCTTCGGTGATGCTTTCCATCTGGTGGACCCGTTTCTCCTGGTCGGCGATTTCCTGTCCTGAAGCTTCAGTCGGCACCGGGGGCGGCGTCGGCACTGTATAGCCTGCTGGTATGAGTGCGGCCGGTCCGGCCGGGTTGTCTTGTTGGTCGGGTGAGCGAGTTGGAGTTGTCCGCCTACTGAATCTTGATGGTGTGATTTCGAACTGCGATGTCTGAATGTTCATAAGTTATCAAAACTGCGCTGTACTGATTGTTTAACTAACTACCGTCCGAAAATCATTATGCCTTACTTTGGCAAATAAAGCAACAGTACTGTGAATAGCTGATTTTCTCGCAGAATATTAATGACATGTTACAATTGCCGTACTAGTTATCCACATAATCATTTTTTATCATGAAAAAAATCCGCGTTGCTATTAATGGTTTTGGTCGCATCGGCCGAGCTTTCGTGAAGATCGCCAAGGATAGGCAAGAATTGGAGATAGTTGCGGTCAATGACCTCGGTAGCCTGAAGAACTTCGCTTATCTATTGAAATACGACACTGCTTATGGGGTCAGTCCTTTCGAGGTTGGTCATGATGATGAAAAGGGACTGCTTACTGTCGATGGAACAGAAATCAAATTTATTTCCGAAAAGGATCCGACCAAACTGCCTTGGAAGGCTATGGATATAGACATAGTCATCGAGTCGACTGGGCTATTCACATCATCTGAAAAGGCCCAAGCCCATATTACAGCTGGCGCCAAGAGGGTAGTCGTCACTGCACCGATCAAAGACAAAGCAGATTCAACGATTAAAGGCGCGACCGTCCTTATGTCGATGAATGAGAGCGAATTGGAGGGGTGTCAGATTTCTTCAAATGCTTCGTGTACAACAAATGCCGGTTCGCCATTGATTGCCATACTTGATGAGACATTAGGTATTGAAAAAGCACTGCTTAACACCGTTCATGGATACACCGCTAGCCAATCATTGGTTGATGGTCCATCCAAAAAAGACATGCGCGAAGGCAGAGCCGCCGCGATGAACATTGTCCCTTCTTCAACAGGTGCCGCTATAGCTGTAACCCAAGTCATGCCTAAATTAAAAGGACTTTTTGATGGCATCTCGATTCGTGTTCCTGTCGTTACTGGATCTCTTGTCGATATCACATTCTTGGCCAAGCGCAATACTACAGCTGAGGAAGTTAATTCGCTATTAAAGAAAGCCGCAGCCGAACCTCGTTGGAATGGCATCTTCACAACTACCGAAGAAGATCTAGTTTCTCATGATATTATCGGCAACCGTCACGCTTCCATCGCTGACTTGGCATTTACGCGCGTCGTGGGAGGAAATCTCGTAAAGGTTCTTGCTTGGTATGATAATGAGATGGGGTATACGTATACGCTTGTGGAGCATGTGATAAAGGCGGGGAGATTAGTTTAATTGCTATGAAGAAAGTCTTAATTGTAATTGTTGTAATAATTATTCTACTCTTGATATCTGGTTACACAGAAGTATCGTATTGTCATTATTGGACAACAACACCTCCACCAGGATCGTCAGCTGATTACATCAAAACGACTGGTTTGTGTAGGTTAAACTCTTATTCAGGTTTGCCAGGTGGGTTGCTGTTCACCCTAATTACTGGAGGTTTTGGTGGCATGGTACGATAATGAAATCAGATAGCTGTCTTACTTTGGCGCACTCTGTTTTGAAATGACGTGTTTACAAATCTTGCTGTGACAAGATAGCTCTGTGAAGAAGCACGGAGATAAGCGATATTTGAGTTGATTTTGGACATGAATCTTGCTGTAGCAAGATTTGTAAAATCTCAGTTTGGAAATACATTGAATCCTCCGGTGGTGCGGATATTGGCTACAACAAATAAGCCAGACAGCTTCTAATGAAGTGCCGTTATTCATTAATTAATAAAAGCGGGAAAACCGCACCTGACTTATTGATTGCAGTTGTCCACATTCTCTCAATAGGCACTAAAAAATACAATATGTCACATGCTATAATAATGACGTATTATTTAGCATAAAAACATGCCTCCAAATAACCAAATACCTGGCTCTGGTCCTTCATCGCAAATCCCTCCTGGACAACGAGTGAATCCAGTTGTACCTCCACCACCAAAGCCAGTATCTGCTCCGCCTCCACCAAATCTTCCTTCGGCGCCGACTGTAGCTGTTAAACAAACAACGTTCGTTCCCAAGCCGCCTGCAGCGCCAATGGCAGCAGTACCTCCAAGGCAACCAGTACCAACCGCCTCATCGATACCCCTAATGCCGAAGCCACAGTTTTCTAGCCAGCCGGTTCCAAAACCAGTCCCTGTACCGGTTCCGCCTCCAGCTTCATTCAATCCATCGCCAGTTAGACCAGCCTTTCAGCCTTTGCCAAACATAAAACCGTTTCAATCTCCTCAATCGGTTCCTCCGATGCCACCAAAGCCTCCTCTACCTACGACATTCTCTCAATCAGTACCACTAACTCCGCCGCCGGCTCCGATGGCTCCTACCGTACCAGTCGCATCTGCGCCAATTCCGCAGCCGCCGGCCCAACAGTTCGATCCGAGAGCGCAGCTGCCGTCGATATTCCCGACATATACTGGAGTAGGAGCGCCCGCAACGGTATTCAATAGCCGCCCGCCGATACAGTCGCCACAGTCGCTCGGTATGGGAAAGCGTTTCGGTATTCTCATAGCAATATTCGTCTTCATAATTCTTGGTGGTTTGGTCGCTTACGGCTATTCTCAGCAACTCGGACCTTTTGCTAGGCCGCCATATGACCAAAAAACATTGGCTTCTAGCATATTTGCTGGAATGGGAAACATTAAAACAGCCTCATATTCATTGCGGTTGAACGTTGTCTCGGAACCTAGACAGGCAGGCGCTCGACCATTCAGCTCGACTGTCTCCAGCACATCCGACGATGTTTCTTACAAAATGGATCTAGATGTGTTCCGTGATATTCAGAGCATCCTTTCGGGACTCCAGAGCTATTATCGGACGAATAAGGCTTACCCAGTGGCGCTTTCACAGTTGACTAATGTTCCCGCCGCCAAGAAGTCAGTCTATCGCTACTTGGGTCTGAATGGCGGAAGCAATTTCGGGTTATCGGTAACTTTCCAAACCAGCGATGCGGTCAACTCCATACAAAAGGACGCCAAATTGTATAGCGGTAAGTCGGCTGTAGCTATCTCAGGAAGGACCGTAACTTTTTCTAAAGATACCCCTAATTATATGTATTTGCCGTCTGAGAGACCGCAGCCATTCTTGGTCAGCTTGCTCGGTATGCAGCAATATTTGGGTAGCATTCCGTCCGACTTCAGTCTAGATGGTACGATCTCTGGGGCCAGTCAGAAACTGCCAGACCAGACAGTTAACAGCCGGGTTCAGGTAACCGCCAATACCAACTTGAATGATATAAATATCTCTTTAGACGCGCAGTTCGAAAAGATCGCTGATACCTATTACTTCATGGTCAGTAAATTCCCGAGCATCTTCTTTGACATCTCCAAGATCAAAGAAAAATGGATAAAGATCACGCCGGAAGATATGGCGACATACGGGGCTGGATATATGGGTAACTCGGCACAGTCGACTCAGGACAAATTGGCTACCACAAAAGAACGAGTCGCACAGGGTCTGAAGATCGTCTTGACGGTGGCTGACGCCGATCAAGCTTTGGTCTTGAGAGATGATCCGATCGTAGAGACCGTCAATGGGACCAGGGCATATCGTTACGATCTTGTGTTCAACAAGAGCAATATGGCGAAATTCTACACTGATCTGACCAGCCAGTTCTCGATAGCCTTCAAAGAGAATGATCCATTGATCTTTGACCAATCCACTTTGGATTATTTGAACAGCCAGGCCTTCGGCAAGGTATATGATTATTTCCGTGATAATACCGCTCTGACGCTTTGGGCCGACAAGAATGGCACTCCTATCCAGGCTGCTTACGCTTTGCGCTTGGTCCCAGATGACACTCAAAAGAATTCTGACCGGCAAGTCCGGATGACTGTCACATTAGGACTCTCCAACATCAATCAATCTGTTCAGATAAGCGCACCGGCAACAAGCATCAATCTCGAAGATGTCATGATGGCTGTGACAGGACAAAGCAAAGCGCAATATGAATTCAGCAAACAGATGTCTACGATACGTTCGATCCAGTCCCAGCTCTCATTGTACAAAATGGATACGGGTGTATACCCAGCTTCGCTAGATGATCTGACTAAAACTTCTACAGGCTCAAAGTATAACTTTACGCCGACTATGACAGTCGTGCCCAAAGACATATTCACAAGCCAGCCGTTCACGTATGTGAATAAGGGGTCAGATTATGCACTGTCATATACTGTTCAATTGTCACCATATGAAAAGGGAACGGCACCTACCGGTATTTATCAGACGAGCTACGATTATTCATCTGCCAATTACAAGCAACTCATCACAATGACTGCTCTGGATGGAACGAACACAGCTGACTCCAAGGTGGTATCTGAGGAAGCAGCCAAGGCCTCGAAGGTAGATTCCGATAAGGACGGATTGCCTGATATCTTGGAGAAATATCTGGGCACAAATCTGAATAAGAAGGATACTGATGGAGATGGTTATTCGGATTACGATGAACTTTTGAAAGGGTCAGATCCGCTAGGTCCTGGGAATTTGAAGGGTGGAAGCTCGATGGGGATGTTCTGATTCCGGGTAGAATATGATAAATTAGGGGGGATTAATATAAAACGATATGGCATCATCACATGGGCAAGGCAACAGCGCGTGGAGCTACTTGAGACCTTGGATGAAAGGTTGTTTGCTTGGAACAGTTTCAGTATTGCTTATCCTATGTCTCCATTTGTTATTATTGGGAATATCCGAGTCAATCGTCGTGACTTTTATTATTTCAATTATTGTGTTACCAATAGTCGGAGCATTAATTGGGATGAGGTATTTCAAGCCAAGGATAATGTGAACCATTGCAATATTGCGATAAAACCAGAAATCTGTGTCTAATCCCAACTTACAACTCATCCTCGCCTCCGACCACGCCGGTTTCGCCCTGAAAGAGGTGGTTAAGAAGTTCCTGGAATCAAAGAAATACCAGGTTTTGGACGTTGGTGCCCACGAATTGGTGCCGGAAGACGATTATCCTGTCTACATGACGGCAGCTGCCATGAAAGTGGCACAAGACATAGAAGGGAATACCAGGGCCATTATTTTCGGTATGTCCGGTCAAGGTGAAGCTATGGTTGCCAATCGTTTTCCAGGAGTCAGGACGGCTGTCTGGTATGGTGGCAACGATGACATCATAAGACTGTCACGCGAGCATAATAATGCTAATGTGCTATCGATAGGCGCAAAGTTCGTCAGTGAAGAAGAAGCTAAGAAAGCTATTGAATTATGGCTTGAGACACCATTTAGCAATGAAGAGAAGCATGCGAGGAGAATTGAGCAGATAGATAGTATCGAATAATGAAGTTTATTTGTGGCGGTGGGTCGGGGACGTTTCTACAGAGGATGAGTCATATCGGTGGTCGATAAAATTTCATTCACACAAATTGATTTGCATGATATAATCAACGACTCAACAAAGCCATATTTCTTCTTCATTACACAACAAATTGCAACATTCCTGTCAATGAAAATTTTTGAACAGAAGACAGCGTTCGGCGCCGGCCAAGGTACCTTGAGCGATCCGACAAACAGTTCTGCAAATTGCCGCCGCTTATCAGTCAAATCACCCTTATGAGAAAATCCATAGAAATCATCCCAGCCATACTTCCAAAAGACTTTGCTGAGCTTCAAGATAAAGTGGAGTTAATCAAAGGCTTTGTTAAGACTGTGCAAGTCGACGTTTGTGATGGTCAATTCGTGCCCAACGCTTCTTGGCCATACAAGAAACGCGACGATACCTTCGAAAAGCTTCTTATAGAAGATGAAGGATTGCCTGCGTGGAAGGAGCTAAATTATGAATTCGACTTGATGATCAATAAACCGGAAGAAGTCGTTGCTGATTGGGTGACTGCTGGTGCTATGCGCGTCATTATTCATGTCGAAGCGCGCGGAAATATCCAAGAGGCAGTCACTTTGCTCCGTGATCGTGCGGAAATCGGACTGGCCATTAACATAGAAACACCCGTAAATGTTCTAGATCCATATATCAGCCAGATCCAATTCGTTCAATGTATGGGTATAGACAACATAGGCTTTCAACAGCAGAAATTTGATGAAAAAGTCCTCGATAAGGTCAAAGAGATCAGGGCAAAGCATCCGGGTATTTCGATTTCAGTCGATGGCGGCGTGTCTTTAGAGAACGCGGCGAAGTTGATCGCAGCTGGCGCGGACAGATTGGTCGTCGGTTCAGCCATTTTCAATAGTGATAATGCGATCGACGCGATTCAGAGATTCAAGAAGATTTAGTAGAGGTGAGTGGATATGATATAATTATTGTGAAATGTCTACACCTCTCACAGAAGAAAAGATCTCTCTGCTCACAAAGAAAGCCGCCGAGATCCGTTGCTCCGTCATCGAGTCTCTGATAGAAGCCAAATCAGGTCACCTGGCCGGAGCTCTGGGTATGGCCGACATATTCACGTACTTATATTTTCATGCACTGAAGCACGATCCCAAGAATCCTTCGTGGGAATATCGTGATCGCCTGGTGCTTTCAAATGGTCACATCTGTCCGGTTCTATATGCGACCATGGCGCATTCCGGATATTTTCCAGTCTCTGAATTGAAGACGTTGCGCAAGCTCGGCTCACGGTTACAAGGTCATCCACATCGCGAATGGTTGCCAATGCTCGAAACTTCATCGGGTCCGCTTGGCTCCGGATTGTCACAAGCGGTTGGCCTGGCTCTAGCGGACAGGATCGATAATGGTAGAACTACTTCCAAGCGTATCTACTGTTTGATGAGTGATGGCGAACTCAATGAAGGTAATTCATGGGAAGGTGCCATGTTGGCCGGCAAGGAGAAGCTGCAGAACTTAACAGTGATAATTGATCGGAACAATATTCAAATAGATGGATTCACCGAAGACATAATGCCGCTCAATCCCTTAGTAGATAAATGGAAAGCCTGGAATTGGCAGGTAGAGGAGTGCGATGGACACAATTTCCACGACATAGACCGCGTCATAGGCGAAGCGCAGGCTGTTTTCGACAAGCCGACAGTCATCATCGCTTACACCATTCCCTCAAAAGGCATCCCCGAATTCGAGCGCAAATTCGAGTGGCACGGCAAACCGCCGACGACGAAAGAGGAGATAGAGGTGGCGATGAAGGCGGTGGGGAGGATGAGAAGTAAAAATGATTAATTCTTAATGACCAATGCTTAACCCCGACCTCAAACTCAATTCGAAACTCTTCGACTCCAACGTTGAATTGAAATCCATGCGCACTGGCTTTGGAGAAGGCTTATTAAAAGCGGCTGAAATTGATAAGAGGGTTGTGGGTCTATGTGCAGATCTCACAGAATCTACACAAATGGAGATTTTCAAGAAGAAGTTTCCGGATCGTTTCCTTGAGGTCGGCGTTGCTGAACAGAACCTGGCGACAGTAGCCAGCGGCATGGCGGCCATGGGGAAGATCCCATTCATTTCTTCATATGCAATATTTAGTCCTAGCAGGAATTGGGAGCAAATACGGACGACGATTGCTTATAATAATCAACCAGTAAAAATCATTGGCACGCACGCTGGAGTCAATGTTGGTCCAGATGGAGGAAGTCATCAAGCGTTGGAAGACATTGCATTAATGAGAGTAATTCCCAGAATGGTGGTAATTTCGCCTTGTGATTCCATTGAAGCTAAGAAGGCAACAATTGCTGCTGCTCAAACTGATTCACCGACATACATTCGCCTAGCTAGAGAAAAGTCGGTGGTAATGACGACTGAAGAGACACCATTTCAAATAGGGAAAGCGCAGGAAGTATTCAGGAGCAAGGAGCAGGGAGCAGGAAGTACGACGAGCCCGGTTCGCGGAGAGACTTTCCCCGACTTGAGCGCAGCGAAACGAAGGGGAAACGTCTGGAGCGAAAAGGGCGAGACTATTTACGATGTCGGAATAATCGCCACAGGTGCTCTGCTTCATAAGGCATTATTGGCTGCGAAGAAGCTGGATTCTGAAGGAAAGAAGGTTGTGGTGATGAATTTGTCTACGATCAAACCTTTAGACGAAGCTGCGATAATCAAATTAGCGCATGAGACCAGGGCTATCGTGACAGTTGAAGAACATCAAATAATTTCTGGTATGGGATCAGCAGTTGCTGAATGTCTAGCAAAGCACATCCCAACTCCCATTGAATTTATCGGAGTGAATGATAAATTTGGTCAATCTGGAAAGTCCGAAGAACTTATTGAATTGTATGAAATGGGGGAGCCCCACATCCTACAGGCGGTGAAAAGGGTGATGTTGAGGAAGTAGCAAATCTCAAAAAGATGTTGTATTATTAACTTCGGACGGAGTCGTTTGCCATGAATGGAATCAGAAATGTTGGTATCAGTAAACCTGATTGCATAGTGGACGAGGCGGATGGACATTCGCCTGGCACGGATCAAACATCAGAACAACAACCCCCGGCTTATGTGCCGTTCGGCGGGATATACCGCGGACTACATGCCGGTAAAGAAGAAGTGGAGGCTCACGAAGAGACTGAATAACTAAAACCCAATGACCGGACCTCGTCGGTGACTCGGCGAGGTCCACTTTTTATGTGCATAACTTCTATTGACTTCATATGGAGATCCGCTAGACTAATGTCACAATGAATTTCACCTTTACTAAGGTCGTCTTGAACTCCTATACGCTTCGCATTTGCAAGCGTGTTTGGAATCGGCCTTTGTAACGAAATTCTCCTCATTATTTGGTTACAAGATCGGGTTCCAAACAAGAGTTGGGACCCGATTTGCTTGTCTCACCCGCAGTGGCGGAATGGGAATGAAAGCAGATTTAGCACATAGAAAGGTCATCATATGTCAGAAGTAGTATTCACACGGAAGAAGAAGGGCGGTCTCGCACCCAGGGAGTCGGACTTGCATGCCTGGAAGCATAACGGGAGTCCGCAACCGGAACCCGTCATTCGGTCTCCAGAGGATCCCGATAAGTGGCTGAGCGAAGCAGAGTGGCAACTGTTGCTGGTTCGGTTATCTCAAGAGGAAATTCCGTTCACTTCACGTAGGAGTCAGCGGCCGTTATTGCGGCCTAAGCCTGGTCATTATGGCTGGTTTAGGCCGCATCATCCTAATAAGATGAGTCGTGATCGTTATGAGTATACTTTGGATGGACGCTGGATTCCTGCACCTACGGGAGATACTGACGAATTTTAGCCAGTAAGCAGCCTGCCTCAGTGATTTTGCCGCAGATTTCGCCTAAACAGCGGAGTTTGCGGCTTTTTTGTAGAGGTCAGACCTCTACACGTTTTCGCGGCCAATTGCCGAAATATCTAGGTGCTGTATAGTATCTCTGTTGTAGAGGTTTCACCTATGCAGAAAAATTCACCATTCAAGCTAGCCACTCCATATAAGCCCGCCGGCGATCAACCGAAGGCGATTTTGTCTTTGAATGAAGGTTTGTCTAAGGGATTTGATCGTCAGACTTTGCTTGGAGTCACTGGGTCAGGAAAGACTTTTACCATGGCGAATGTCATTGCTGATTACGGTAAACCTACGCTGGTTATCGCTCATAACAAGACTTTGGCAGCACAACTGGCTCAAGAGTACAGGGAATTCTTTCCAAATAACGCCGTGCATTACTTTGTGTCGTATTACGACTATTATCAACCAGAAGCGTACATGCCGGCCACGGATACTTATATCGAGAAGGAAGCGATGATAAATGAAGAGATTGAAAGATTACGTCACGCTTCTACACAGGCATTGCTTACGCGAAAGGATGTAATCATTGTTGCCTCAGTTTCTTGTATCTATGGTTTGGGTAGTCCGGAAGAATATGAAAAGGTAAATCTCAAATTATCGGTTGGCATGAAACTGTCTCGAGCCGAACTTATCCGCAAGCTTATCGATATTCACTTTGAAAGAACCAACGCCGATATCAATTCCGGCCAATTCAGAGCGCTTGGAAATACCTTAGAAGTAATGCCGGTGAATGAGAAAACGATATACCGCATTGAATACGAAGGTTCTACAATTAGCCAGATCACTGAGTTAGATCCTGTGTCGCGTGCGATTCGCGACGGAGGCGAAAGAGATCATTCGGCTCGAGCGCCGTGGGCCGGCGGCGAGGCGAATGATTTCTTGAGCCGATCGGCGCCTAATAATAGGACGATCTTCATCTTTCCAGCCAAACATTTCATTTCCAACGATGAACAAAGTGATCGAGCTATAAAAACCATCAAAGCTGAACTGGAATTGCGGCTGAAAGAGCTCGATAAAGCCGGAAAAATGCTTGAATCCGAGCGTCTAAAACGCCGAGTCAAATACGATCTCTCAATGATCAGGGAAATCGGATACACGAACGGCATAGAGAATTACTCACGCCATTTTTCTGGAAAAATGCCTGGAGAACCGCCGGACAGTTTGCTTGCATATTTCCCGCACAAGGCGGATGGCTCGCCAGACTTTCTTACGATAGTTGATGAATCGCATGTTACTATTCCGCAACTTAATGGAATGTATGCCGGCGACGCTTCTCGCAAAGAAACATTGATTGAGCACGGCTTCCGTTTGCCGTCGGCTAAAGATAATAGGCCATTGAAATTCAATGAATTCCTGGAGAGGATCGGACCCATGGTTTACACGTCGGCGACGCCTTCCGATTACGAGCGAGAGACTTCGAAGCAAATTGTTGAACAAGTGATCAGGCCGACTGGATTGGTAGATCCTGAAGTGGAAATACGGCCTATTAAGGAAGGAGAGAAGAATCCTTCAGCGAGAGCGCTGTGGGCCGGCGGCGAGATGAAGGATTCTTCTCGACGTGATTACAGAGGCCAAATATTCGACTTCATTGATGAAACAATCGCTACTATCAAAAAAGGTGGGCGTGTTCTGGCAACTACGCTCACAAAGAAAATGGCCGAGGACTTGTCTGAATTTCTTATTGAAAAGAAGATTAAGGCGGCATATCTTCACAGCGATATTAAAACGATTGACCGCATTACAATTCTTACTGATTTTCGTAGAGGGAAGTACGATATCGTTGTTGGCGTCAATCTCTTACGTGAAGGATTAGATTTACCTGAAGTGACGCTTATTGGAATCCTTGATGCCGATAAAGAAGGCTTCCTTCGTTCTGAGACGGCTCTAGTGCAAACTATTGGTAGAGCGGCTCGTAACGCAGCTGGAAGGGTCATCCTGTATGCTGACAACCTTACGGGTTCAATGGATCGCGCTATTAAGGAAACTAATCGACGTCGCGCCATTCAAGTCGCTTACAACAAGGAGCATGGCATTACGCCGCAGACCATTATCAAGGCTATTCATGATATAACCGACCAATTGCGTTCTGATCACGATAAGGCTGTAAATGAAATGGTGAAGATAGATGAAGTTTTGGCGCAGAGCAATCCCAAGAAGCTTATGAAGCTCAAAGAAGAGCAGATGGCTGAAGCTGTTAAGGCGCTCGACTTCGAATCGGCGGCGCTGATTCGGGATGAATTGTTCAAGTTACAGGAGAAGTTCGGGGTGGGGAAGAAGGTCAAGAAACAGAAGGCTTGATAATATGTACAAATCGGTTTTTGGCGCTATACTACAAACATCATGTTATTCACCATATTAATAATCGTCGTCATCCTACTCGCATTATCTCTAAAAGTAGTCAAAGAGTATGATCGCGGCGTTATCTTCTTTCTGGGTAAGTGCACCGGAGTCCGCGGACCTGGGCTCATCATTCTCATACCAATATTCGAGCGAATGACAAAGGTGACCTTGCGGACGATCACTATGAATATTCCGTCGCAGAAGATCATTACGAAAGATAATGTTTCCATAGACATCGCGGCTGTGGCTTACTATCACATCGTCGATGCGCAAAAATCAGTTGTCGCGATTGAAAACGTATACGATGCCGTCAACCAAATAAGTCAGACGACGGTTAGAAATGTAGTCGGTCGATTTTCGTTAGACCAACTGCTTTCGCAAACAAGCGATATCAATATGCAGATCAAAGATGTTATTGATGCTCATACAGAACCTTGGGGAGCTCAAGTTACGGCTGTAGAAATCAAGGACATCACTTTGCCGGACAATATGCAGCGTGCTATGGCCAAGGAAGCCGAAGCGGAACGCGAGCGCCGTGCTAAGATCGTGGCCGCCGAAGGCGAATTCCAGGCTGCAGTCAAGCTTGGCGAAGCCGCTGACATCATCGCCGCACATCCAGTCGCTCTGCAATTGCGCACACTTCAAACCATGTCGGAGATAGCTACAGAAAAGAATTCGACCATCATATTCCCGGCTCAATTCATGACGACTGTCCAGGAAGCGATCGCAACGATCAAAGGAGATTCGAAGAAGTCATAAGTGATGGCAGATTTGATGGGGTTGACCTTAACCAAAATAGCGAGCTTATTCGTACATTACGTATGAATGCTATATTCAAGACTATAACTACTCTGATCATTCTTCTCTCGCTAGGGGTTGGAGTCTACTCTCTTAATAGAGTGGCAATGCTCGAAAGCCAGTTAGGATCTGTGCAGTCCAATCTTCAATCTCTCTCGGCAAATCAGGCATCGGTTGCGCAGACATTGACCACGGCTCAGCAGGACATAGCAAAAGTTCAAGACATAGCCTCGAATAGCCCAAAAAGCCAAGATCAGTTACTAACTGGTGCTGTGGCCAAGGCTGCTCCCGCTGTAGTCTCGGTTGTCATATCGGAAGCAGTACCCAATCTCCAGGTCACTTATGTGAATCCTTTCGGGAATGATCCGCTCTTCCAGAATTTTGGTTTCCAAGTGCCGGTATATCAACAGAAGGGTTCGACTTTGCAAAAAGTCGGTGCTGGAAGCGGGTTTCTCATCTCTCACGATGGATACATATTGACTAATAAACACGTAGTCAACCAGGCATCTGCCAAATATACCGTCCTCTTGTCGACTGGTGCTCAGAAAACAGCCAATGTCATATATCGTGATCCTACGAATGACATAGCGGTCATCAAGATCGATGGCAATTATCCGACGATAGCCAGCTTCGGCGATTCATCAACGTTGAAACTCGGTCAGACTGTAGTGGCTATAGGAAACGCATTGGGCGAGTACAGCAATTCAGTTTCGGTCGGCATAATCTCAGGAATGAATAGGTCTATCCAGGCTTACGATAGCAACGGCAATGTGGAACAGTTATCAGGCATATTACAAACGGACGCATCGATCAATCCTGGCAATTCCGGAGGACCGCTTGTGGATTTGAACGGAAATGTTATAGGTATAAACGTTGCCACCGTCTATGGTTCTAGCAATATAAGCTTCTCATTGCCGGTCGATACGATTCGGAAAGCGATTCAGGGATACATCTAGTCATGTTGATAAGCCTCGTTGGTTCAGTGAGTTAAATATGGTACAATTTTGCCACTAGTTCCAACACTATGGCAGCCATCGATCCTACTAATCCTACTAAAAGCGAGAAAATATTGCTTATCACGGGAGATGGCGGATTTGGCGAGAAAGTCGTAGCCGCTCTTCGAAAGGACCACTATGAGAATGTCTATCTGGTCAAAAATGGCGCCGAAGGACTGAAGAATATATACGAATTATTGCCGCATCTGGTGATCCTCGACGTGACCCTCCCAGGGGCCGACGGATATGACATATTGAACAAGAAGCAGCAGGAAAGGCTTTTATCAAGGATTCCTGTCTTCATGATCTCCACACATGGTGTGCCATTCAATATGAGGAATGTCCCACCTGGAAGCGTGACCGAATTCATAATGGCCTTTCATACTGATCCAGCTGCTGTGGTTGAGAAGATCAATCGTCAATTCGACTATATCAAGTTAACGAGCCACGTGACTGCAGACGATGGCAGCAAGAAAGGGAAGAGAAAGATTCTTTGGGTCGAGGATGACAAGCTTATTGGAACTATCCTCGGTAAGAAGCTGGTCACGGCCGGATTCGACCTCTTTCACGCCAAGAACGGAGAAGCAGCCTTGGAAACACTGAAAACTGTGATTCCTCACGTGATCGTCGTCGACTTGATTTTGCCAGGCATGAGCGGCTTCGACATCTTGCAGGTGGTGAATACAGACAGCCGCTTGAAATCAGTCCCCAAGATGGTCCTTTCCAATCTTTCTCGTCCATCAGATATCGAAAAGGCACGGGCTCTGGGTGCGCAAAAATTCTTGGTCAAAGCGGCGACTTCGCTCGATCAGATCGTGATTGAATTGAAAGCAATGAGCAAATAGGGTAGAATCAACTGGTTCCGTAAAATTCGCTTTTTGCGCAGGTGGCAGAGCGGTCAATTGCAATGGACTGTAAATCCATCGCCCTATGGGCTACGCAGGTTCAAATCCTGCCCTGCGCACACGAGAAAACTTGACTGAAAAGTTAACCAGATATTCTGGCGTCAAATATAGCACTGTGTCTCAAAATGCACGGCTCAACCGAGCCACATTAACTGTGTATAAAAACGTGCATTTCAGACGGCTTTCTGCTATACTATTTCAGTAAAAGCAGGTACGCTTTTTTATTTATGGGAAGAGAGGCCGGGCTGGAGTTTATATATAAGATTCACTTAAAATGGCCGAAAAAATCGCTGAGAAAAAGATCAAGAAGAGTGCAGCATCGGATAAATCCGGTGGTTATGACGCTTCGTCAATTACTGTACTAGAAGGATTGGAGCCTGTTCGCAAGCGTCCCGGAATGTACATCGGTACGACTGGTCCAGACGGTTTGCATCATTTGATAACAGAAATTTTCGATAACTCCCGCGATGAAGCGATGGGAGGCTTCGCCAATGATATAGAAGTCGTACTCCTGCCTGGCAATAGGATCAGAGTTGCAGATAACGGCCGCGGTATTCCAGTAGACGTACATAAACAAACAAAAGTTTCCGCTTTGGAGACTATTATGACCACTCTTCACGCTGGTGGAAAATTCGGAGGTGAAGGCAGCGGATATCGAGTCTCAGGAGGTCTGCACGGAGTCGGTGCGTCAGTCGTAAATGCGCTGTCTATTTACATGAAGGTCGTCGTTCATAAGGATGATGGCATTTATGTACAGGAATATTCCAAGGGCATATCAAAAGCCAAGGTCAAAAAAATCGGAAGCACCAAGGCTCATGGAACTATTGTCACATTCGAACCAGATTTGGAAATATTCAAAGAAGGTATCAAGTTCGAATGGAATCGCATCGTTGCTCACATGCGACAGCAAGCCTATCTCGTTCCTGGCCTGCGCATAAGCGTCATAGATGCAAGCTCTCAGATACCGGGGTTCGGTTCTGATGATGAATTGTTCTATCTCCGAGAGACAGGCGTCGAGGCTCCTTCTTACACATTCTTCTTCGAAGGAGGTCTGGTCTCACTGATCAAGTTCACGAATCAGCTTTTGAAGCCTATTCACAAGAATATCTTTTATATCGAGAAGAAAGTCGAAGGGGTTGAATCAGTCGAAGTCGCTCTGCAATATGCAGACGATGTCTCGGCGCGCATTCTGGCTTTCGCTAACAATATCCACACACCCGAAGGCGGAACGCACGTGACCGGATTCAAGACGACTTTGACGCGCATTTTGAATACTTATGCCAAGAACAACAATCTAGCCAAGAATGGAGAAGATACATTCACTGGCGATGACGCTTTGGAAGGATTGACGGCCGTCATTTCTGTAAAGCTCCGCGAGATCCAATTCGAGGGTCAGACCAAGGCCAAGTTGGGCAGTATGGAGGCCCAGGGTGCCGTAGGAACGGTTTTTGGTGACGCATTCAACGCTTTCCTTGAAGAAAATCCGGATGATGCCAGAGCCATCGTAAACAAGGTGATTCTAGCCATGAAGGCTCGTAAGGCTGCAAAAGCTGCCAAGGATTCCGTATTGCGCAAAGGTGCACTCGAGGGAATGACTTTGCCGGGCAAGCTAGCCGACTGCCAATCATCTGATCCTGTCGAATCGGAACTGTTCATTGTAGAGGGAGATTCAGCTGGAGGTACAGCCAAGCAGGGAAGAGATCGACGCACACAAGCCATTCTTCCTTTGCGCGGAAAGATTTTGAATATTGAACGCGCACGTTTGGATCGCATGTTAGGTTCTGAACAGATCAAGAATCTTGTTCTGGCTTTTGGTACCGCGATCGGCGACACCTTCGATATCAGTCGTTTGCGATATTATAAGATCATTCTAGCAACCGATGCCGACGTGGACGGCGCGCACATCCGCACGCTTATTTTGACGTTGCTTTACAGATATTTCCGTCCTCTAGTAGATGGTGGCCACGTCTATATTGCTCAGCCGCCGCTTTACAAGGTGAAGCGTGGCAAGGAGATTTTGTATTTCTATTCCGATGAAGAGAAGAATAAGGTGCTTGGCAAAGTTGACGAGTCCCAGATGATAGAGATGACAGATGAAGAAATGGAGGCAGATAAAGAAAGGTTGTTAGAGGCTGCTGGTGAAGACGCAGGTAACGCTGCCGATTCCAGCGCCGTGGGCCGACGTGGGAGTGCGGGCGACATTTCCGTAGCCGATCCCAAGAAAGCTAAAATTTCCATCCAGCGCTACAAGGGTCTTGGAGAAATGAACTCAGATGAGCTTTGGGAAACTACTATGGATCCAGACAAACGTATTTTGAAGCAGGTGAACATTGAAGATGCCCAGGATGCCGACAAAGTATTCGATATGCTCATGGGTGACGATGTACCAGCACGAAAATCATTCATCCAGTCCAACGCTAAGTTGGCAACTCTAGATATTTAAGAGATCAATAAAAAATGCCCTCGATCGATTCGAAGGCATTTTTTGGTTTATCCAGTCTTAACCTTGAGTTTTGACAGCCTCTTTTTGTCTAACTTCGGTAGTTTCAATATGAGCAGGCCGTGCTTCTCGATAGCTTCAGCCTCATCGACGTCGATCTCTTCTGGCAGGGAAATAGTGCGGGAGAATGAGCCCCAATAAAGTTCTCGGCTGTAGTAGTCTTCATCACGAGCCACTCGTTCCTCTTCGCGTTTGCCGCGTATGGTGACTACTTCACGGGTTATGGAAATATCTAGATCTTCAGGGCGAACACCAGCGATCATAGACTTGATGACGATGGCATCAGGCGTTTGGTAAACATCGACAGTCAGCTCTCCCTCCTCTTCGGTTTCAGTGTCCATCCAAGAGGCGGGGGATCCGTTGCCGTGCCCATTCGTTTTGACCGGCTTTGTAACCGTTTCCTCTTCTTGTTCATCTGCCACTTTGACGGTTCCGGTCAAACGTTCAAAAAATGATCTCTTGTCTTTTGCCATATGTTTTTCAATAAGCGAATTAAATAATTATTATACTTTTCGAATTGTTGTTCTCGGTCTAACCGCCTTTACTTCCTCGAATAACACGATGAGAATGACTACCGCTGCCCAGACCCAGGCGAAGACTCGGAGCGTATCGCTACCTGATGTGGATATTATAGACAAATTGAATGCGGCATGCAATGTGATGGCTGCGGATAACCCGACTAGTAGAGCAATTACTTTTACGATCCAGTGGCGATAAAAGGTGAGGCCTAGCGAAAAGCCGATGACGGCCGAACAAACGGTATGCACCAATGAAGCGCCAATGAAGCGCATATTCCCTGTGACCACGCTTTCGGCTATCGAGCCGGCGGAGAGCGGTCCCATGGCAAAAAGCATATTTTCCACAGCAGCAAAGCCTAAAGCAGCGACAATACAATAAATCATAGCGTCAATAGGTTCATCGTTGTAATGGGAATTTAGGGCGATGATCGCCACAGCGATGAATTTGAGGATCTCTTCGGTGGCGGCCCACCAAATGTATCGTGTCGATTCGTTGCTGACCATATCAGAGATGTACTTTTCAACAAATAGCGCTGCTATGACGGCTAGCATGCCGGCAATGAATGTGCCGACCAGCATCGAGCGTGGCTCGGAATCCGTTGCATCCTCGCGAAGCCAGAAGAAGAGCCAGATAAAAGAGGGAACAAGCCCCGCGATTATGGCGTAGATAAGAGTGTAAGAACTCGGCATGCTTATAGTATAGCGGCTAGCGAGAATCTCGTAAATGCTCACATATAAGTGGCGATTAAGAATATGGCACCTCACAATCGTGGGGTGCCCAATCTACGTGAATTCTCAACAATCATCACACACGGTACTCATGATTGGTGAGGTGTAGAATGTGTAAATATATCCTACACCGACCTTGACAAATAAGCAAGCATCTGCTAGAAAGGAGACAGCATAACCAATGACCCGCAATTTGACAATAGAAGAGAACTATTGATTACTGACGCTCTATCTCTGAGTATTCGGTTGAAATTGGGGTGTTAAATGAAAGGTAGACAATGAGAAGAAATATGATCAAAGTGGCAGGCCTTACGGTCTGTGCAGTAGCCGTACTGTTTACGGCTTTCCCAACGGCGAGCTTGGCAGGAGATGAAGCTACGGCCAATGTTAGCGCGACCTTACCGGTCGGCGACAGAAACACTGTCGGTGCTAACACCAGCAGCACGGCTCCGGTCCCAATGACATCGCCGGTCACTCCTGTGAAAGTATCGCCACCCGCGGTATTTCCAAAGGACTTGAATGGCAGTCAGTTTGGTGCCGAGTTGGTCGCGGTTCTCGGACCAGACTCCTCACAACCAGGATATTCAGATTGGGCGACGGCGACAGAGGCGAGCTTCTACAAGAATGGTGGTATTACCAATAGCCTCGGTAACCTGCTTCCTGTGGATAGCTTTTACCAGCCGGCGATTCCTACAAATCTGGTAGTTTGGTTCTGGCCGCATGTCTGGTCGCAGTCACCCTTCAACCTTCTCGGAATGGGCTACCAGGAAATTCCAGCAGTCAAGAATACTCTGGAGAACCAGGTCTCGTTATCGAGCATAGCTGGCATTGACTACGGTCCATGGACCTACGGTGCAGCGTGGGCGGCGAGTAGCCCTGGTCCCAATGATCAACTGTTCAAGAACTTTGAGAGCGGAAGTGGAATGGTCAACGAGGTTTGGGGGCCGCCGATCCGTACTGTGTGTTTCCAACCGGTAACGCTCAGTGATGTTCAGCAATGGTTGACACAAATCACCCCAGCTACTGGTTATCCTAACGGATTTGGGATTACCATGATTTGCACCGTGACGAATTCCGCTGGCGGCGTTGCGAATGGTCAATTGACCCTACAGATCAATCCGCGGCCGACGCTGAAGATCAGCAGTCAAGGCAACAAGGTCCTGCTGACAGCTATTAACGTTGCATCAGGAAAGAGTGTCATCGTGCAGTCCACCACTGATCTTAAAAGTGGAGTTTGGGCGACCGAAGGTACGATGGTCGGTAATCAGATCACGTTGAGCACTGGTCCGACCCGGAAGTTTTACCGGACAGTTCAGTAACCAGACAAGCCAGGTGGCAAGTCTGGTTTTCGAAAGCGCCGTTCACCAAGTTGGTGGCGTGCGCTTTTTTTGTACTCAAAATTTGATGCCTTTTACAATCCTAGGGAGCTGCCGTTCAAGAGGCTGCTATAAGTGTTTATGAAATAGGGAAGCGCGAAGGCCATGATTATTAGCGGCAACACGAAAACAATCACTGTTATCCACACCGTCCAGAGATAGTACTTGCGAGTCTTCTCAACCGAAACGTAGATCTTTTGGATAAGTTCGCGCTGGTCCTTAAGTTCTTTTTCTATAGCTGAATCCATAATTGAATTATAGTATACAACACAGCAGCGCGGACGCCTATAGGACCGCGCGGCTATGCTAGAACCTGCCTGCCGGAAAAAATGAGTGGAATACTCAAGTTATACAAGACACTAACAGACTACGAACGGACGGCCAGTGATGTTGCGGATCTCTGGCCGCGGAAGAAGATGAACTCGTCATTAAAACAAAATATAGATTCGTAAAGGTTATCTCGACTCATAACCGCATTGAGCGTATCAAACGGAAATGAAGAAACCGTGAAGAAAGTCTCAAGAAAGGATAAAAATAGGTTCAAGAAATCGTGAAGATTCAGCTCTAGGTCAGCACATGTCCCGTTTCAAACTGGCCCACAGTTCTGAACCGGCACTTATGTCGCCTTATATTTTCCTCAGATTTTCCGGCGTATCTATAGCATAGCCTCGTCCGGGAATGTTGGCGATCAGATTGGGTTTATTGCCAGCATTGATCTTCTTGCGAAGATTTCTGATATGGGCCTCAACGGTATTGGAGAACATATTGCTGTCTGCGGTCCAGACGTGCTCCATGAGAAGCGCCCGTGAAAGGATCACACCGATATTTTTCATGAGGTATTCCAACAAGCTGAATTCTTTGTTCGTCATATGAATAGGCTTGCTACCGCGCTTGACGATATGTTTTTCAGTATCAAGCGTGAGATCAGCGACCGAAAGCGTGGTGCTGCCGATCAATATTGGACGACGATTGAGGGCTTTGATTCTGGCATTCAATTCATTCATGAAAAATGGTTTTGTTAGATAGTCATCTGCGCCACGCTCGAAAGCGGCCATCTTCGTTTCTTGATCGTCGTTCACAGAAAGGAAGATGATGGGAGTCGATCTGCCGGAATCACGAACTTCTTTACAGACCATCAGGCCGTCCTTTTTTGGTAGGGAATAATCGAGGACGATTGCGTCATACTCGTAGCTTCGGCCTAGGAAAGAGCCGTTAGCCCCATCGTTAGCGACTTCGACTGTATTATTGCCGGAAACCAGTCCGTTCCGGACCAATTCAGCCGTATCTTTATCATCTTCTACGACTAGTATTTTCATGGAAAGAAGTATAGGAAAGTCGCGAATAATGTGCAAGCGGATATGGTTCTTGGAGAATTAGTGTTGTGGATATCTAATGAAAAAGGCGGTGTTACGCTGTGATTTGTAGTTTCCCAATTACCAATCACATAAACAACGCCTTTTTCATGAAAAAAGATATCATGGAATGGT
>Ga0209083_1000978_pt1 | contig 35846 bp, 33 predicted proteins | sample AM7aDNAmetaG_FD_184132 | JGI IMG/M metagenome (GOLD analysis project Ga0209083, IMG submission 184132) | Freshwater microbial communities from Finland to study Microbial Dark Matter (Phase II) - AM7a DNA metaG (SPAdes) (version 3) | ecosystem: Environmental > Aquatic > Freshwater > Lake ... | reverse complement strand
CGTGGCAGTGCCATTCAAGTGATTGCCGTGGAAGGCAGCCGCATCATCGTCAGGAAAGTCTAACTACAAAAGGAGAACAGTATGGGTATCGGTCAACTAATCTTGGTCGCACTGGCAGTCGTAGCTGCCATTTTTGCGTTTATTGTCGTCATCATTGTCGGGTCGTTTATCAACACCTGGATTCAGGCGCGGTTCTCGGGTGCGCCAATCACGTTCTTGAACCTGTTGAGCATGAAGCTGCGCCGGGTGCCGATCGGTCTGATTGTCCAGAGCCGCATTACGGCCGTCAAAGCGGGGATCCCGTTGACGACCGACCAGCTCGAAGCCCACTATCTGGCGGGGGGCGATGTCAACCAGGTGGTCCGCGCGCTGATTGCCGCAGAGAAGGCCACGCTGAATCTCGGGTTCAACCAGGCGGCGGCCATTGATCTCGCGACGCATCAATCCGGCAAGAGCGTATTTGAGGCCGTCATGACGTCCGTGAATCCCAAGGTCATTGATTGCCCGAACCCGGCCAGTGGCAAACAATTCATCACGGCGGTCGCCAAGGACGGCATCCAGCTTCAAGTGAAGGCGCGCGTGACGGTGCGCACGCACCTCGACCGATTTGTCGGCGGGGCGACCGAAGAAACCATTATTGCGCGCGTCGGCGAAGGCATTGTCACCGCCATTGGCTCGGCGGATTCCTATAAGGACGTGCTCGAAAATCCCGATACGATCTCCAAGCGCGTGTTGGAGAAGGGGCTCGATGCCAGCACTGCGTTCGGCATTATGTCGATTGATATTGCGGATGTGGATGTGGGGGACAACATTGGCGCACGCCTCCAGACGGAGCAGGCCGAAGCCAATAAACAGATTGCCCAGGCCGCTGCGGAAACGCGCCGGGCCCTCGCGGCTGCCAATGAGCAGGAAATGAAGGCGCGGACCCAGGAAATGCGCGCCAAAGTCGTTGAAGCGGAAGCGCAGATTCCCATGGCAATGGCCGAAGCGTTCCGGGCTGGCCACTTGGGGATCATGGATTATTACCGGATGCAAAATGTGCAGGCCGACTCGAAGATGCGCCAGAGCATTGCGGGTGAAGATCCCGGCAAAAGCGGCGGCGCGGCGAACTAACCGGTCAAGATTGTGAAACAAGCCGGAAACGCCGAATTCATTATTTGGGTGATTGTTGCCGTCATTGTGATGGTGGGGAAAGGTCTCGGCAAGCTGGCGGCGCCGGCCGCGGAAGGTGAGCCAAAGAAGGTCGAGCCTAAACCGGTTCCGCACCCGCGGACTTCGCCACGTCCCCCCCTGACCTCACAGCGGACGGTTCGGCGCGGGGTTCCACCGGTGGTCCGGCCCCTGACTGTTGCGGCTGTACCACCGGTGATTCCGTTGGCCCCCGTGGTGCCAGAGGAAAAACCAAAGCCGGCGGCTGCTGTTGTTCCACCGGCCCCGCCGAGCCGGTCCAATCAGTGGGCAAGCGCATTACGCGATCGGCAAAACATCCGCAATGTGATCATTGCAAATGAGATTATTGGCCGGCCGGTTTCGGTGCGTGAGCCGGTGTAAGTGCGCGGGAGAGTTGGACAGGCGTCTCGCCGGTCGATTTAGAATTCAGAAAAATCAAACAGGCGGGACGCCTGTTCAACTGCGACTCGGAATCAAGATTTCTTGGGACACGGTGTGAGGACCATGCCGAGACAGACCAGCAATCCCAGCAGACTGACGGCTCCCGCGCCGGCGTAGATGCCCGGAGGACGGTAGTGCAGCCGGATTTCATGGGCGCCAGTTCCAAGCGCCACTCCCATTAAGCCGCAGTCAACACGCAGGACTTTCGCCGGTTGGCCGTCCACATCGGCCTGCCAGTACGGATACCAGCTTTCACTGATCACGGCGATGCACGCCTGGGGTGCGGTGAGCTTGATCTGAATCTGTTGGTGGCTTTCACGCGTTAATTGGACATTGCTGAGCGGGACGACTGCGCTGGTGCCGGCCGGTAGTGATGGAGTGGTGGAATCGTCGTAACTGCAGTCAAAGGTCTGCTGGGCGCGCGGGTCGTGATCCACGAGGGTGAAATTACGGGCGGACAGCGCGAGGGCGAGCGGGGCGGATTTTTCCAGGGACCCCGTGAACTGGCAGGCGCGGGTGGTGGCGCTGACGTACGGATGCGCGGTGTCATTCCGGAGGATGACGAAGTCCGCGTTTTCGATCACCACGGGAAACATTTTCCGGTACGCAGCGGAAAGCTGGGTCTGCTGGGCCATGCCGGGATCGGATTTGTCGAGGACGATGTACCGGGCGCTGAGCAGGTTCAATAACTCGCGTGACCCGCCGCCGGCTTGGTTGAGCAAGCCGATGCCGAGGGGGGCTTGCCAATTGTAAAACGCTTCATAGACCTGGGGTTTACCGGAATACATTGGGCCGAGGAGATGAAAATAGCGCCCTGAAATCGAATAGGTCTTCACCCAATCTTTGTCCTGGCGCAGCGATCCGTAGGCGGCTTCCAAATTTTGAATGGTGGAAGCCGGCACGCCGGTGGCGGCGGTTGGTTTCTGGTACGGCCAGTAATCGATCAGCAGCAGAACGGCGAGGCCGGCGACAATTTTTGGAAAGTTTGATCGGACGACGTCCGTGACAAAAAAGCTGAGGAGGATCGCGACCCAGAAGGCGCTGGGGCCATCGTAAAAACTGTACGGTGCGCGGATATCCTTAAAATAGGGCAGGTTGGCAATCCAACTGAAAACCGGGAGAAACAAGAAGGCGGCCAGCGTCGCACCGGCGAGCAACCACCGGGGTTGGGAGGTGAGTTTGCGCCGGGCGAACAGGATCAGAAAGATCGCCAGGGCCATGCCGCTCAGCCAGACCATGCCCGGCACTCCACCGCTGCTGGCGAGAGCAGTGAGCGTGTCCAGATTGGCTGTGAGGACGTTCCCCAACCCGGTGGCCAGCATGACACTCAACAGCAACAGGCTGACAAAGAACCAAAATAAATTCCGGTTCTGTCGCCGGTAGTTCCACAACGCAGTGGCCGCCAATGCGACGAGAAAAACCAGCCCGGCATATTTCTCGGGGGAATCCATCTGGAGTCCGAAGACCTGTTGGATTGCATCGACTTCACCCTGGGTCGTGGGCGGGTGGGTTTGCAGGCGGGTCATCAGCTCGGTGAGGGTGGCTTTGGTGGTGGTTCCATCGCGATCCACCAGCGCGAACAGGCTCCGGAACGCGTAGTTCTTTTGCCAGCCGGCGAGGGGGTCGCCGGCGAACAGCTTGATCTGTTTCATCTCGATCAGGCCGGGAATAATAATGAACGCGCCCAGCACAAGGCCGATGGCCGCCAGCCATCCGAATGTGCGCGCGAACCCGGCCGGATTGGCGCGGCGTTCCTTTGGCCAGAACCAATAGACGAGATAGGCGCCCAGATAGAGAAAATTGATGACGGCCTGTTTGTTGTCCGTCCACATCGCCAGGACGACGGTCAGTGCGAATAACCCGATCTCGCGGCGCCCGCCATTTTCCAGGAGGCGGGCAAGGGTCAGCCAGAGCAGCGGAATGAACGGGAAGAACAAGCTGATGGTCATGTGCTCGGCGCCGGCCGCGCGGATAATTTGCTCCGGATGCAACAGAAAGGCAATGGCGGCCAGCACGGCAGCCCATTCGACTGCAGGGTGCGGCTCCGTCCGTGCCTCGTCCCCAGCGGCGCGCCGGGAGGCTTGCCCTCCAAGGAAGTGCCGGGCACAAAAATACATTGTGATGGCGCTGGCAAAGATGGCCAGCAACGCCATCAGCTTGCCGGCAGTTGCCAGGTCTGTAAAGGTGCTGAGCACCAGCCACGGCAGGAGATAGAAGCCCCGCGAATGGTTGATGGCATAGCTGGAGCCGGACATGAAGTTCGGCGTCCACCAGGGCAACTGGTGATGCGTGAGCAGTTCGGTCTTGATGTCCCACACACGGGATGCGGAAGCGGCCAACTCCTTGTCACTATAGGACAGCGGGAGCCAGTGCCAGCCCAGCCAGCCGCAATACACCAAGGCGACCGCCAGCGTAATCCAGAAGCCGATCCGGTGCGGCTGAAGACCGGGGGTCATGTGTTAATGCGCGCTCAGTTTCTTGACCCAGTATTGATAGAGATCGGTCAAAGTCTGATCAATCGCGATGGTTGGCTGCCAGCCGGTTTTCTCCCGGAGCCGGGTCGTGTCACCGATCTGAATTTGAATGTCGATGGGGCGATAGAGTTTATCGGAGATCTTTTTCTCGACACCGGTCAGGCCCGAAATCTGGATCAGTTTATCGGTAAAAGTCTGCATTTTTGTGACGGAGTTCTGCAGGCCGCAGACGTTGTAGGCGGCGCCGTTGTCGTGTTTTTGCATCAGCAGATAGTAGGCGCGCACGCAATCGCGGACGTCCATGACGATGCGCTGGGTTTCCAGGTTGCCGACCGGCAGAATCCGGTCTTTCACATTACCGGTTTTCATCAGGGCCAGATAATAGGCGTCCCAGGAGATGGAGAATTTTTTGCCACGGCGCGGGCCGGTATGCGAGAAGGCGCGGGTGATGTAGCCTTTGAGAGCGCCATTCCGACAGCGTTCCTGGACATGCAGATCAATCGCGGCTTTGCTCGTGCCGTACGGATTTGAGGGGCTGAGCGGCGTGTTTTCGTTTAAGACCCCCACGGCTTTGCCGGTGTCGCCATAAACCTCGGACGTCGAGCAGAACATGAACGGGCAATTCTTTTGATAGCGCTGCACGCAGTCAATGAGGTTGACAGTGCCCTGGACGTTGCTGGCGAAGGTGCCCACGGGATCGGTGAAGCTGGTGGGCGGATGGCTCTGCGCGGCCAGGTGAAACAGGCCGTCATATTGGTTCGCGGAGAAAATCCGCACCATGGAGTGGTATTCGACGAGATCGCCGTAGTGGAAGGTAATGCGGTCGAGCTCGGTGGCGTCGAGAATGTCGAGCAGGTCCATTTCGCGGCCGTTGCTTTCGCGGACGAGCGCGTGGACGGTGTGTCCCTCGCGCAGCAGCAATCGCGCCAGATGCGGTCCGGCAAAACCAGTAATTCCAGTGATGAAATAATTCATACCCTTTTTCCGTGTCGAGTGTGCTTCGAATCGCGCGTTCAGGTGCCAACTACTTCAAGAATTCTAGCACGGCTCGTTCCACGTCCGCAACCGGTAATTCGCGGATACAGGCATAATCGAGCCTGGCCGGACAACGCAAGGGTCGGCTGGAATAATAGAAGCACGGCATGCATGGCAGGTTTTGTCGCACGACGACATGCTGGGCGGTCCACGGATGCAAGCGCCGCCAGTCCGTCGCCCCGAACAGTGCGACGACGGGCACGCCGACCGCGGCCGCGAGGTGCATGAGGCCCGAATCGTTGGTGATAAAGACCCGGCACCGTGCTTGCAGGGCAACGGCGTGTCCCAAGTTGCGTTCCTGCACGAGGATCACACGGTCTCCGCCATGTTTCACGATGTACTCGCTGTTCGCTGTGTCGGTTGGGCCGGAGAACACGAGGAAGTGCGCGTCCGGATGCGTCGCGCTCAGCCGGCGGATGAGCGCGACAAAATTGTCTTTGCTCCAACACTTGCTCGTCATGTTTTTGAATGTGCTGCTCCACGTGTGAAAGCCGAACAACAGACTGTTTGCGCTGAATCCATGATCCAAAAAAAACGTATCCGCAAAACGCCGCCCCTCATCCGACAACGGCAATTTCAATGGGCACTGTCGCAGCAAGTCTGTCCGTTCAAAGGGCAAGTCCGCCAGGCGCAGGCCAACGTGGTCCGCAATGGCGCGAATCAAGCGGAGATTTTCCTCGACGTTGTGCAGGTTGCCGGCTTCGCGGACGGTGATGTTGTTGACGAACCAGCAATTTCTCCAACCTTGATGCGCATAACGATGGGCAGCGGCCCAGCGGCGACCAATGAACCAGTTCACCCAGTTGTATTCCAGCCGGTTCGATGGAAACGCCATGATACTCAGGTCGAAACCTTCCTGGCGCAAGCGCCAGAGACGGCGGAGGCTCTCCAGCTTGGGGGCGTGGAAAAAATCGAAGTGGTGCACTTCATCCAGGTCGGGGTTGGTCGCCAGGATGTCTGCCGTGCCATGGAACATCGTCATCACCGCGATGTGGGCCTCGGGAAACAACCGGCGCAACAATGCCAACGCCGGTGTGAAGAGAATCGCGTCGCCAATGCCTGGCAGGCAAAATACGATAATTCGGCGGATTGGTTTCGTCCCCATCATCTGGCCGGTGGTTGGCAGCCCCGCAGTTGGACTGCGATTTTGTTTGGTGTTGGGAAAGTGGTGACGAATAACCAAGCTGAGCCAGACTGCCAGGAACGACAGAAAATCAGTGCACGCTTGGGTAGTTGGGTCTGCATAAAAATGATTGTTTATCGTAGCATTGGCGGATTCGCAAGCGCAAGCGCCGTCTCCCGGCAGTCAGCAATTGTCATTATGGGTGTTGCTGGTAGGCGCGACCGCCGGGAGCGCCGTTCTTTGGGAAACACCTGCATGTCCAACTCTTGAACGCTCAACTCTCAACGCTCAACATCCATGTGGAGGGTGAGCCTCCCGGCGAACCGTTCGCGAATCGGCCCCCCCCAGCCACGGCGCGGCGGGAGCTCCGACAGGAGTCGCGAGTCCTTCACGGACCTCGCCCTCCAGATCAGCCGGTGTCCTCTGGTCACATGGGAATAACGACAGAGACCCTTCGACGAGCTCAGGGTGACACACCGGGGGTGGCGCAGTGTCAGATGCACCCGCGAGAAACACCCGCGAGAAAGTGTTGCAACCGGCCGCCATCTTCGCTATACGCTTCCTTCCAACGGAGACTTCCCGATATGAAAAAATACTTGATTGTATTCCTTGCATTAATGGCTGCGGTTAATCTTGTCCACGCTGACGCTGATCCCGGCCAGCTCTATGCCGATGCCTTTATCCTGTTGCAGGATGGCCAGGCCGCCGAGCAAAAATCAGATTGGGGCATTGCCTTTCAGAAATATAACGCGGCCAGTGAAATTCTGACCAATCTCCGCAAGAATTTGCCGGATTGGAATCCCCATGTCGTCGAGTTTCGCCTGAAGGATATCATGGAGAAACTGGACGCCGTTCGCGGCAAGGTTCCGACCCCCGTGTTGACGGCGCCGCCGGTGGTTCCGAGTGCTCCTGTTCCTGCGATTGTTGTGTCCGCGCCAGTGCCAATTCCAGTGCCCGTGGCCGCGAATCCGGAAGTCGACCGGCTCAAAGGGGAAGTGAATCGGCTGACCACCGAGCTCGAAGCGGCCAAAAAAACTGTGGCAGTCACCCCACGGGCTGAGAAACAAATTGCGAATTTAAAACATGAGAACCAGCAGCTGGTTGATCAAGCCGAGACGCGCGACCACGAACTCGCGGCCCTGAAACAGAAGCTGGCTGCAAAACCCGTGGAATCGCCGGAATTGAAGAAGCTGCGGAGTGATCTGAGCGATGCGAAGGCGGAGGCGGAGAAGGCGCGCAGCGCCCAGCAGCGGGAAGTGGCGAAGCTGCAACAAGACAACAAGGATTTGAGCGGTCAGGTGGAAGCGGCCAAGAAAGTGGCGGCGGCCAAGCCCGTGGAATCTCCCGAATTAAAGAAGGTGCGGGCGGCATTGGCCGATGCCAAGGCGGAAGTGGAAAAGGTGCGGACCGCGCAGCAGGCCGAGGTCGCGAAGCAGCAGGAGCAAATCAAGGATTTGACCGGCCAGGTGAGTGCCGCCAAGAAAGCGGCCGCCGTGGAATCGCCGGAATTGAAGAAGCTGCGGAGTGATCTGAGCGATGCGAAGGAGGCGGCAGAGAAAGCGCGCAGCACCCAGCAGCGGGAAGTGGCGAAGCTGCAACAGGACAATAAGGATTTGAGCGGCCAGGTGGAAGCGGCCAAGAAAGTGGCGGCAGCCAAGCCCGTGGAATCTCCCGAATTGAAGAAGGTGCGGGCGGAATTGGCCGATGCCAAGGCAGAGGCGGAAAAGGTGCGGACTGCCCAGCAGGCCGAGGTCGCGAAGCAGCAGGAGCAAATCAAGGATTTGACCGGTCAGGTGAGTGCCGCCAAAAAAGCGGCCGCCGTGGAATCGCCGGAGTTGAAGAAGCTGCGGAGTGATCTGAGCGATGCGAAGGAGGCGGCCGAGAAAGCGCGCAGCGCCCAGCAGCGCGAAGTGGCGAAGCTGCAGCAGGACAACCAGGATTTGCGCGGTCAGGTGGAAGCGGCCAAGAAAGTGGCGGCGGCCAAGCCCGTGGAATCCCCCGAATTAAAGAAGGTGCGGGCGGAATTGGCCGATGTGAAGGCGGAGGCGGAAAAGATGCGGACCGCCCAGCAGGCCGAGGTTGCGAAGCAGCAGGAGCAAATCAAGGATTTGACCGGTCAGGTGAGTGCTGCCAAGAAAGCGGCTGCCGTGGAATCGCCGGAGTTGAAGAAGCTGCGGAGCGAGCTGAGCGATGCGAAGGCGGAAGTTGAAAAGGCCCATGCGAGCGAAGCCAAACTCAAACAAGAGAATCAGGAGTTTGCCGCTCAACTCGCCGCTACCAAGAAGGCCGCTTCGGCCAAAACCACGACCGAAACGGCGACGACCGGTAACGCGGACGAAGTGAAAAAACTTCGTGAGGAACTGGCGCGAGTCAAAGCCGAGGCCGCGAGTGCCCCGAAGACGACGAAAGTTCCCGTGTCTGCGAATGAAGAGTTGGCTCAATTGCGTCCGGCGTATGCCCGGGTCAGGGCCGAAGTGGAGGAATATAAGCGGCTGGCAGTCCGGGCGGAAATCGACCGTGCCGAACGCGCCGCATCGGGTCGGCGGATTGAGGACCTGAATAGTTCAGAAACCGCCCTCCGGAGCGAAATTGCAAAATTGAAAAAGCAGCTCGCGGAGAAAGGCAGTGTTCCGGCTGTCGAGTCAGAGAAGCCGAAGGCCACCGTCGTCGCTACGAGTCCGGTGAACACGGGGGCGGACGAAATTGCCAAACTGCGGCGGGAACTTGCGGCGGCGCGCGCGGATGCGGACAAGGCCCAGCAGGCGAATTCGCGTTTGAGTGGTTTGGAAAGCGAAAATCAGCATCTGACGGCGCAAGTCGCGGAAGCAAAAAAACAAGCCGACGCCAAGGCGGCGACGGCTGCCGCAGAGTTGAAGAAATCTCGTGAGGAAGCCGTCCGTGCCAAGGCGGATGAGGAGAAATCCAAGCAGGCGGAGCTGGCACAACTCCAAAAACAAAATACCGCTCTCGCGGCCCAGTTGGAGTCCGCCAAGAAGGCCGCGGCGACCGCACCGGTTGCGGCGGCCGACTTGAAGAAGATTCAGGCTGACCTTGCCGATGCCAAGGCTGCGCTCGATAAAACCAAGGGCGAATTAGCCGCCGCCCGCAAGGCGACTCAAGACGAGATTGTGGCGTTGCAAGGAAAGAACAAAGCGCTGGTCGCGGATCTTGAGGTGGCGAAGAATCAATCCGCCAAGGCAGACGAAATTGCCAAACTGCGGAAGCAGGCCGACCTCGCATTGGCGGAGGCGGAAAAATCCAAGCAAGCCGCCAAGCGGGTTGGGACATTGGAAGCTGAAAATCAGGCCTTGGCTGCCAAGCTGGAGGCGGCGAAAAAGGCACCGGCTCCGGCTGTCAAACCCGCCGCTCCCGCAGTCCAGAATTTTGGTCCGGCGGTCAGTGAGACCGATGCGGCCCGAACGGCGTTGGAAAAGCAAATTGCGGATTTACAAAAACAGAACACGGAGTTGAAGTCGCAGTTGAAGAAATTGCAGCCGTAGTCATCCTCCGCTCCGTCGATTCGACTCAGCTCGGCCGCTTTCCGAAATCAGGAAAGCGGCCGTGTTGTTTTATCCGAGCTTCCAATCTTTGCCGGCTTTGTTACATTGCCGGGTACTATGCCGGATCCGATTGTCCAGATTCGTGATTTAACCAAGCTCTACAGTCACGGGGAGCTTGAAGTCACAGCGCTTGACCATGTGACCCTCGCCATCCGTGAGAATGAGTTTGTGGCGTTGATGGGTCCCAGTGGCTCGGGGAAGAGTACGTTGCTGCACATTATTGCCGGGCTGGACCGGCCGACGAGCGGGGACTGCCTGGTCCGGGGAATCAACGTTGGCGATCTGAGTGAAACCGCACTCGCCGAGTGGCGCAATAACCATATTGGTTTTGTGTTTCAAACGTTTAACCTGATTCCCGTTCTGACGGCCTATGAGAATGTGGAGCTGCCGTTATTGCTGACAAAATTATCAGCTCGCGAACGATCCGAACATGTCATCGCCGCGTTGGCCTTGGTGGGGCTGTCCGACCGGGTGCGACATTTGCCGCGGCAATTGTCGGGCGGCCAGGAGCAGCGGGTGGCAATCGCCCGCGCGCTGGTAACGGATCCGACACTGGTGGTCGCGGACGAGCCCACTGGCAATCTGGATGCGCATTCAGCCCAGGAAGTTCTGCGCTTGCTCCAGTTGCTGAATCAGCAGGCCGGGAAGACGATTATTCTGGTTACGCACGACCCCAAGGCGGCGGCGTTCGCGCAGCGAACCATCCATCTGGAGAAGGGGCAACTGTTGAACGGGACCGGCCAGCCGTTGTGACGATACCGGGTTTCATTCTCCGCAATGCGTTCCGCAACAAGCGGCGGTTGATCCTCACCGTTTTAAGTGTCGCCTTGTCGTTGTTTTTGTTCACGACCATGCAGACGGCACTGCATGAGTTGACGCAGCCGCCGACTTCAGAAGCGGCGGCTCTGCGAATCGTTGTGCGGAATAAGGTGTCGTTGGGAAACGTGTTGCCAGCAAAATACGGGCCACGACTCGAGCGTCTGCCGGGTGTTCGCCATGTCATGAAGTTAACCTGGTTCGGCGGCATTTATAAGGATCGGGCGAATTTCTTTCCGCAATTTGCGGTCGATGCTCCCCAGCTCTTCCCGGTTTTTAGCGAGGCGGAAATTGCCCCCAAGGAAGTCCAGGATTTCGTGAAGGAGAAGAATGCTTGCGTCGTTGGAATTAAGACCATGGAGCGGTTTGGCTGGAAGATTGGGGATCGAATTACATTGCAGGGGACAATCTGGCCCTGCGACCCGGAGCTGATCATTCGCGGCGTCTATCGCAAGGGGATTGATATGACCAACCTTTTTTTTCACCACGAATACTTTGACGAATTGATGGGGAATCGGGGATGGGTCGGCACGTACTGGATTTGTGCTGAAAATGCAGGGGGAATTCCCGACTTGGTCGAACGGATTGATCGGACTTTTGCCAATTCCGATGCCGAAACGAAAACGGAAACCGAACGGGCGTTTCAACTCAGTTTTGTCTCGATGTTCGGCAACATCAAGGTGCTCATTGGTTCGATCAGCACCGTCATCGTTTTCACGATGCTCTTGGTGGCCGCGAGCACGATGAGCATGGCCATTCGCGAACGGTCCCGCGAAATCGCAATCCTGAAGACGATCGGTTTTGATGGCTGGCAAATCTTTGGGCTGATTCTGGCCGAGTCGTTCGGGCTGGCGGCCGCGGGCGGGCTGATCGGTTGTTTCGGAGCAGCGATTTTATTTCGGCATCTGGACATATATTCACTGTCCCACGGCGTATTGTTAAAACTCGAGGTGACCCCCAGTATTCTCGCCGCCGGGCTGACGGTGGCCGCATTCCTCGGGATCGTCAGTTGCCTGGTCCCAGCCTATTCGAGCATTCAGACCAGCGTGGTGGTCGGGTTAAAGGAGTTGGACTGATGGCGATTCCGCTCCGGTATAACCTCCGCAGCTTGGTTGTCCGCTGGCGGTCGACACTGGCGACCGCCCTGGGGATTGCGCTGGTTGTGGCTGTCTTTGTGATGGTGATGTCACTGGCCCGGGGATTGGCGGCCACCTATATCAGTACCGGCGATCCGCGGAATCTATTGGTTCTGCGCAAGGGGTCGACCGCGGAATCGAGCAGCCAGATTACCCGCGACGAAGTCCGGCAAATCCGCTATCTCACCGGGATTGCCCGGAACACGGCTGGCGAACCGCTCGCCTCACCGGAAATTCAAGTGCTCGTTCAGATGGACCGGCGCAGTCAGGCGGGCACGGCGCATGTCCTCCTGCGCGGGTTGGGGCCGGTGGGGATTGAGCTGCGGCCCCACGTCCAGATTCGGGCGGGGCGCATGTTTCAGCCGGGGCTGAACGAATGCATTGTGAGTCAGCGGATTGCCCAACGGTTTGTCGGTTGTCAGATTGGCGACCGGTTCGCGGGCGGCAAGGCGCAGTGGACCGTGGTCGGCATCTTCGATGCCGCGAAGTCTGCGTATGAATCGGAGATTTGGGTGGATGCCGACGAAGCGCGGGCGGCGTTTAACCGGTCGTTTTATGGATCGATCCTCCTGCGTCCCGTGGCCGACAGCGCGGCGGTCAACACCCTGACCAATCGCATGGAATCCAACCGCGATTTGAGCGTGCGCGTCCTGCCCGAGACGGAATATTACCGGGAACAGACCAACACTGGCGCACCGATCCAATTTTTGGGCAAGTTTCTGGCCATCGTCATGAGCATCGGGGCTGTCTTCTCCGCAATGAATACGATGTACGCTGCGGTGGGCGCCCGCAGTCGTGAAATTGGGACCCTGCGGGTACTGGGCTACAAGCGTCGCGATATTTACCTTTCGTTTCTGGTTGAATCCATTGGGCTGGCCCTCGTGGGTGGGGCCCTCGGTTGCCTCCTGGCATTGCCCTTGAACGGTCTGGCTACGGGAACCTTGAGTTGGAACTCGTTCACCGAAGTGGCTTTTGAATTTCGAATTACCGGTGAGCTGCTCGCGAAGGGAATGCTGTTCGCTGTGGTCATGGGCGGGTTGGGCGGACTGTTGCCAGCACGGTTGGCAGCCCGGAAACCGGTGCTTGACGCCTTGCGCTCAATATGAACACTTGAGGCACGCGTATGACAACGTCCAGCGATCAACTACGGCAACTGATCATTCCGCCGGAACAAAAAGTCCGGCGGCGGAGCGGGCCGGTCCTGATCATCGTGATTGTCCTCAGCGTGGTGTTGACCACTGCCGCAATTTATCTGTTCACTCGCCACAAGGATCAGCCGGTGAGTCCGGAGAAGTCTGGCGCGGGAGCGCAGCTGACCGCGCCCGGGCCGGCCCAGCCGCCGAAACCGGGGGACGCTGTCTTGACGGTCAGCGGATATATTATTCCGCGGGCGCGAATTGAAATTAGCCCGCGATTTCAAGGGACTGTGAAATGGATCGGTGTGAAAAAAGGGGATCCTGTTAAAAAGGGCGATGTCATGGTCCGTCTGGAGGATGACGAATATCGATCGCAATCCGACAAGGCCAGTGGTCAGCTGGCGTTGGCCGAAGCCAATCTGAGTAATGCCGCGACGAACCTGATGCGTCAGCTCGATCTGGCAAAAAATAATGTGCAAAGTCAGCAGGGATTGGATGACGCGCGGCGGGCCCGCGATGCTGCCGCTGCCGAACTCCAGGTTGCCAGGAGTCAGGTTCAGCTTGCGCAAACCTATCTCGAATGGTGCGTGATTCGGGCGCCGATCGACGGCACCATTCTTGAAAAACTGGTGGAACCCGATGAGCTGGTGGTGCCCCTCAGTTTTGGCGGGACCCGGGGACCGAGCACGGCGCTGGTTTCACTGGCGGATCTTCACGATCTCCAGGTTGAAATTGACGTCAACGAAGCCGATCTCTCAAAACTGCATCTCCAACAGCGTTGCCGGGTGAGCCCGGAAGCGTATCCCGACAAAAAATATACCGGGTTTGTCACAGAAATTGCCCCGGAAGCCAATCGTTCCAAGGGCACCTTGCAGGTCAAGGTCCAGATTGAAAATCCCAATGAATTTCTAACTCCCGAACTGACGGCTCGCGTTGAGTTTCTCGTGGAGTAACGGATGAACTCAACCCCACGCCAGCCGGTTAGTTCGAGTGATATTGCAAGTTTGGGGTACGACCCCGCAACTGAAACCCTTGAAATCGAATTCCATGCGACCGGCGTTTACCGGTATTTCTCGGTTCCCGCGGAAGTCTTCGAGACCCTTCGCAACACGCCGTCGCCCGGCAAGTTCTTTCGCCAGAACATCAAGGGCAAGTTCGCGTGGGAAAAAGTCGCCCCGTAATTGCGTTACGCGATTCCCAGCAACCGCAACGTCTGGAAGGTGAGACACGAGGCGGTGTAGGCGAGCACCGTCATGTAGGCCAGTTGAAACGCGGGCCACTTGAAGCTGTTGGTTTCGCGGCGGGTAATCGCCTGGGTTGAGAGACATTGCATCGCCAGCACGTAGAAGACCAGCAAGCTCGCACAGGTCGCGGTGGTGAAAACCTTGGTGCCGTCTGAACGCTCGGCGCGGCGCAGGGAATCGTAGAGTGATTCCGGATTGTCACGGGCTGTTTCTTCGCCGACGCCATAAATGACCGCCAGCGTCGAGACAATGACTTCCCGGGCTCCGAACGAGCTGACAATGCCAATGCCAATTTGCCAGTCAAACCCCAACGGGCGAAGGACTGGTTCGATCCAGCGGCCAATGTGGCCCGCGGTGGAGTGGGCGAGGGCGTTGTGGCTGATCAGGCGATCGGCTTGCGCCTGCAATTCCGCTGCTTGTGACGCCTGGGCGGCCGGCAGGGCGGCGGCGCGCTGTTGCAGGGCGACAGCTTCGGCCGGTGGCGCGCTCTTCGGGTACGTCGCCAAAACCCACAGCGCGATTGAAATTCCCAAAATGACGGTGCCGGCTTTGCGGATGAATACCCACGCGCGATCCAACATCATCAGGACGGCGGAGCGCAGGCTCGGCATTTTGTAGCTCGGCAATTCCAAGACCAGGGCGCGTGTTTCGCCTTTTAATATGGTTCGTTTTAAAATGAACGCCACCGCGATTGCCGCCGTTAATCCCAGCGCATACGCGCCGGTGAAAACCAGCGACGCGCGCCAGGCATTATGTGCGAACAACAGCGCCGCCAGCATGCTGTACACCGGAATTCGCGCGGAACAGGTGACCAGTGGAATGACCAGAATTGTGACCAGTCGATCGCGTTTGTCTTCGATCACGCGGGTGGCCATGATCGACGGAATCGCGCAGGCGTGGGCAGACAGCAATGGTACAAACGCCTTGCCGGGCAGGCCAAATTTCTGCATCAGCCGGTCCATCACAAATGCCGCCCGTGCCAGATAGCCGGTATCTTCCAGCAGGGACAGGCAGAAAAACAAAATACAGATTTGCGGTAGAAAGACCAGCATCCCGCCGACCCCGCCGATGACCCCTTGCACCAGGAGGCTTCGCAGATCGTTGTCCGGTAGGTGTGCGCTCGCCCAGGTGCCGACATGACTAAACAATCCGTCGATCAGATCCATGGGGATGTGCGCCAGCCTGAAAATTAAAAAGAAGACGCCGAGCATGACCGCAAAAAATGCCAGGATGCCGATCACCGGATGCGTCAGCACGCGATCGAGCCGTTCGGTCCATGGATGAATCGGCTGCCCGGAGTGTTGCACGCACCGGCCGGCGATCGCATCGGTCCACGCATAGCGGCTTTGAAACCGGCAATCGCCACAGGTCCCGCACACCGCCGCCGGGCGGGGGGGCGCCGGAGCTTTTTTGGCTTTGAGAATGGCGGCGTGCAATTCCGCCAGACCGCGGCCCGAGCGCGCGACAATCGGGATGACCGGACAACCAAGTTCCCGCGCCAAACCTGGGACATTAATCTGAATTTCAGACGTCTCGGCCAGATCGATCATGTTTAGCGCGAGAAGAACCGGTACTTTCATTTCCATGACCTGACTGGCCAGGAATAGGCTGCGGTTGAGATTGGTCGCATCGGCCACCACAATCACGGTATCGAAGCGTTCGCGGGTGAGAATGTTGAGGGCGACCTGTTCTTCCTCGGAACTGGCTTTCAGATCGTAAATTCCGGGAAGATCCACGACCGTGATATCGGTCTGATCCAGCGTGAAACTTCCCTGGCGGTGTTCGACGGTGGTGCCGGGATAGTTACTGGTCTTGGCGCGGAGACCGGTCAGCGCATTGAACAGGGTGGTTTTCCCGCTGTTCGGGTTGCCGGCAAGGACGATCCGGTACCCGCACTCATCGGTGAGGGGAACTGTGGGGGGGCAGCAGGTCGCGGTGTCGCTCATGCGTGTCTTTCAATAATCACGTGGCGTGCCAGCCGCCCCGCCACACCGACGCGGGCGCCGAGCAAACGGACAATTAAGGGGTTGCCCGGCCGGACGACTTCGAGTTCCCGGCCGACGCACAAGCCCATCGCCATGAGTCGGTGCAGGGCTTCATCGGCCGGTTCGATATGGCGGACAACGCCCCGGGCGCCGGCGGGTAATTCGTTTAAATGTTGGGTCGATTGCGGGCTCATCGCTGTTTTTGTTGGAATTGTTCCATCCAGCGCGCCAGCTGGAGGCCGGTCCGTTGGCTGAGCAAGTGTTCGATTTTACAGCTATCAACCTCGGCATAGCGTTCCGCCACTCCGAGCACCTTGGTCAGAAAAGATTTTACCACGGCTTTTTTTGCATGAATATCCCGCACCAGCGCCCGGCCTTGGGGTGACAGCTTGACCATTCGCGTCGCCCCGGTCACGACCAGGCCGCGTTTTTTGAGCGACCGGAGATTAATGGAAACCGTGCCGCGGGTGATCCCGAGATCGTGGGCGATATCCGTGACCCGGGCCCAGCCGCCATACTTGACGCCCAGTTCGTGGATCGCGCGCAAATGATGCGCGGCACTGTGCGTCAGCCGGTTGGCTTCAAATTGTTTCCATGTCTGCACAGGGTCAGTATCGGCGATCTGTTTGATATGTCAAACACTTACCGGAGGGCTGCGTCAGTGACGACGGGGGTGTCTCGTAGCCGCCGCCGTCCGGCGGTGGATCCGGCCGTTCGCCACGCTCTGACGAGCGCAGCTACGGACCGATCTCCAGCCTTCACTGACGCATCACTAACGGGGCTCGACTTTCACCACGCGGCCGGTATGCTGGGAATGTGCAATATTTGGTGGAATCTTTTTTGGATTACGTGACGGTGGAGCGAGGTTTGGCGGCCAATACCCGGCGCGCGTACCGGGAAGATCTGGCGGAGTTTACCGGGTTTTTGCAACGGCAGAAAATTGCGGAACCCGCGGCGATTGACGGGCCGCTGATCACCCGTTTTTTATTGGAGCAGCGCCAGCCCGGCCGAACCTTCCGTGGTCAGGCGCGCGTGACCGGCTTGGCGGTTCGCAGTATTGCCCGCCGGCTGGCAGCCCTGCGGATGTTCTTTCGGTTTTTGGTTCGGGAAAAACTGCTCGCTGCCGATCCGACGCAGAATATTGATACTCCGAAACTCTGGCGGACGTTGCCGGCGGTTCTTGATTATCGTGAGATTGAGCAGTTGCTCAACGCGCCGGTACTCGCAACGAAACTCGGATTGCGCGACCGGGCGTTGCTGGAGGTGATGTATGCAAGTGGTCTGCGCATCAGCGAAGTTGCCAATCTCAAGTTGGGGGAAATGAATTTGGCGGCCGGTTTTCTCCGGACGACTGGCAAAGGCAGCAAGGAGCGGATTGTGCCGGTGGGCAAGACTGCGGCAGACTGGCTGGAACGGTATTTAGGGGAAGCCCGGCCCAGCTTGGGTCGGGACAATCGGACGCAGCCCGAAGTCTTTCTGTCAACGCGCGGCCGCCGCCTCAGTACAAAAACCATCTGGTACCTGGTCAAGAAACATGCGCGTGTGGCGGGGATTGCCAAAAACATCAAGCCGCACACACTCCGCCACAGTTTCGCCACGCATCTCCTGAATAATGGGGGTGATTTGCGGGTCATTCAGGAAATGCTTGGCCACGCCGACATTGCCACGACGCAAATCTACACGCACGTGGATCAGGTCCGGTTGAAGGACGCCCATTATCGGTTTCATCCCCGGTCGGGCCGTCATCGCGAGGGGACGAGGTGACACTGCCTTTGTACTGAAAATCAACACTGGTCGGGAGTGATCCCGCTGCTGCGGGACAGGCTGCCGGCCGGGCCGCTCTTGCGAAACGCCTGAACATTGAACGCTCAACGTTCAACTCTGAACGTTCAACGCCGGGCGGGAAGACGGATGGAATCTCACGCAAGCCGAGTTCGACGAGACGCAGTCCTCTGCAACCCGCAAAGTTGCCAAGGCAGGCAGGCATCCCCACTCTGTAAGCAATTCTTTACCGACAGACTTGCCGGCGCATTGCCAGTTTTTAATTTCAGGTTGTGCGCAGGTCTCAGACCTCGCACAGATATTGACCGAAGGTCTCAACCCCGTCCGTTCGCGTTTGGCCTTGGCAGCGCATCGGCATGTTCACCAACCCCTCGGGCCATGTCCGCCAGCGGCTGGCCCCCGGCGCGACTCACCATTGCCGGTACACGCACCGAACTCAAAATCTCCGCAAGCACGGTGCTGAAATGAACTCGGTTAACCTGAATGTCACGTGTGGAGAGTGACACCTTCGACGGGGCAGTCGTCAGACGATGACTTGGACTTGCTGCCGGTCGAGTTCAACAAGGGAATTGTTCTGCAATGCGGCGAGGATGGACGGCAGATGCCGCTGCATCAGCAGCGTCAGGTCCCGCGTGCGAATGTTGCCGGTTCGGATCAGCAACAGTTTCCACGGCTCGCCCTGCAGCAAATGCGAGTAGTAGAAGTCCAAATCCTTGGTGATGACCACCCGCTGCTCCTGCAACGACAGCGTATTGATGACAGTATCGGTGGTTTTGTTTTTGGAGGGCAACTCGCGGGTGTGTACTGCATCGTGTCCCACCGCTTGGAACACGGCACACAACCCCGGCGGCAAGTGCGCGTCCACAAGAAATTTCATGCCAGCGCCAAGTGCTGGCTCTTGAGTTTCAGAGATTCCGCGGCGAACTCCAGACAGGCCCGCAGATCATCGCGTTCCAAGTCGGGAAACTCGCGCAACAAATCCTCAAACGTGTCGCCTGCTGCCAGATATTCAAGGATCGACTCGACGGGATACCGCAGATGGCGGATGGCCGGTTTCCCATGGCAGATCGTCGGGTCAATGGTGATGCGAGATTGCAGATTGCTCATGGCTGGTCAACATACTGGAATCAGGCGGCAACCTCAAGTCCATACCCTGCTGACGCGCTGCTGTCGCGCGTCAGGCGGTGGTCGCGTGGTTCAATTCAGCCGCGAAGCGAATGTCGACGGCGTGCGCCGCGCGTATTTTCACTGGCTGCTGGATGCCCGCCAAAAGCAACGACAACCTTGCCCGGCAACGAGCGCCACTGCAACGGCGACCGGCTGGCGATGCGGCTTGCTGTGACGGTCGGGAATGGGGTCACGCTACACTCGTGACAGAAGTGATGTTGCGTGGGTCGACCCTCCGTGTCACCAACAAACGAACTCGTTACCACTCCGATACCTCGGACTGCCCGGCATCCCATCCGTCGTTGGTGATGGCGGGCAGTTGGACGACATTCTCATTTCTTGAAAATATCTGAGTGCGTTCCCATGCGTTCGAAGATGAGCTGATCATGTGCGACCTTGTAGATCAGGATCCAATCGGACTCAATGTGGCAATCCCGACGACCGAGATAGTTACCGATCAGTTTGTGATCGCGATGGATCGGATCCAGGCGTTGGCCAGCAAGCAAAGTGTGCGCGATAATCTTGAATTTCTCAAGATTCTTGCCGCGCCGTTCGGCGCGTTTCACATCCTTGTAAATTTGATGGGTATAGACTGGGGTATCCATCAAATCCCAAGCTTCTGGAACAGGTCCGCGGCATCCTTGCAAATCGTTAGATCCCGTCCGGCGTCGGTGGCATTAAATGTTTGCCGGGTGGTTGCGGTCGGAATGGCCAAGTCAAACGGAAGCCCCCCCCGCAGTTCGACCTGTTTGTAAAAGATGGTGATGGCTTGGGTTGGATTTAATCCAAGCCGATGAAAGATATTTTCGGCATGGTCTTTGAGTTTCGGTTGAATTCGCGCACGAACTGTTGCTGTTTTAATCATAATGCATCGCTTGAGTCAGGGGTAATGTAGCGCGAATGGGCTACACAGACAATAGATTCTTTTCAGAATGTCGTTGGTCGGGTCAGAGCGCCGGGCTGACCGCGAACTATCAACGGTGTGCGCACAACCGGCACCGGCGCGCCGGCGGACGACTTGCCACGCGCCACGAGTGGCCGGCTGCTCTAAATGGAAGAGGTCAATCCGTGCGCGGACGAAGTGAGACGGAAAAGCGGTCAGCGGCAAAAGTCCAGAAGCCGGTTCCGAAGACGGGACGCACCCGGTCCTGGTTTATTGAGACAAGTGGCGTAAGCTCCGACAGGAGTCGCGAGTCTGTCTCGGGCTTCCAGCTTGCGGATTATTGCGTGCCGCTCCGTCTGTTGGATAGCGAAATCGGCACGCAATCGCGTGCCCGATCATTCAGGGTGGCAGTGTCCAAATGCGCCACTTTATCCCACACCAAAATTGGACTCGATTATTTTATCCGCATTGGCTAATCTGTGACCCGCGCAGTTGGATTTCTACCCCGAACCGGTTCGGGGCCCAAATCCCACCGCAGATCAGGCAGGTTCATGCACGAACAGGAAATGCAGAAAATCATTGGCCATCAATTCAAGTGTCCGGAACTTCTCCAGGAAGCGCGCACTCATCCCTCGCTGGCCCACGAACATGCGGCCGGCAAAATGGCGGATAATCAGCGCTTGGAATTTTTGGGAGATGCCGTTTTACAATTGATTCTGACCGATCGGATCTACGAGCTGTATCCGACCTATCCCGAAGGCGAACTGACGCAGGTCCGCGCCCATCTCGCCAACCGGCACACGCTCTACCGGCGCGCGCAAGCCATCCAGCTCGGTGAATTTTTGCTGCTTGGAAAAGGCGAGGAGTCGAGTGGCGGACGGGAGCGTCTCTCCAATCTGGCTGACGCCTTTGAAGCCCTGCTGGGGGCAATTTACCTCGACGGGGGAATTCGGGCCGCCCGCAAGTTTGTGCATCGGCAATTTTCTGGCGAACTCAAGCAGGTTCGCGAAACGGCAGTCCGCCAAAATCCCAAAGGCCGGCTGCAGGAATTTCTCCAAGCGGACTCGTCGGCCAACCCCCACTACCGGGTGGTGCGCGAGTCCGGTCCCGACCACAGCAAGCATTTTGAGGCCATTGTGGAATGGGAAGGCCGTGAAATCGGCCGGGGGACCGGCTCCAGTAAGAAAATCGCGGAAGTCGCTGCCGCTGAATCTGCCTTGAAAAATCTCGCAGTCTAAGCCAACGATGCAGTTAGATGTTGCCTGAATCTGGAAGGGAGCGGTGTCCCAGCGCGCCACTCCGGGAAATTGGCAGATGCGGAAAAAACTGTCCCATCACTCAATGGTGAACTGGTGCGGCTGGTGTGGATCGACTGCAAATCGCAGGACGGCGGGCTGGGACAGCCCGCCCTACCAGTTCCAATTTATCGAGGGACTGATAAATGGCTGACCAGACGCGAACCGATCCACGAATCGTAGAGAAATTGTCGTTGGACAGACTGACCGCATGTCAGCATCAAGCCTAAATTCAGCCAGGCGAGCATGGCTGCCATGCTGATCAAGCCGAGCACCCCGCCACCAAAACTTTCGAGGAAGACCGGAAAAAATCGGCGGTGAATCCATTTGCCGAAGAGTTGGCTGATGATCAGAATTGGCAGATACCCACCGACTGCGATCGCGACGATTGCGGCGGGTCCATTGGCGGCTTGCGTAAACCATTGGCGCAGTTGCAGCCAGTCGTAAATCGTTTGGTAGAGCTTGAGCGTTGCCGCGAGGACCAGTAGGCTGCCGATTGTGGTCAGCGCAATTTTAGATAACCCACGCCGAAAGCCCTGCCATAAGCCGCCGACAAGAGCGATGAGAATGACATAATCGTACCAGTTCCAAACGGCCGATTCTACGTGGATGAAGTTTTTCATAGGTCGCCCTTTCGATCTATAATTTTCTAGCGAACTTGGTCATCAAAGTCAATCTCACCGGCTACCGGTGTGGCGGCAGCCGTGTTTCCGTCGCGGTTGCGCTCATGAGGCGGTCGTAGATCGCGCGCAGCCGCTCCGTCGCGTGGCGGTAGGTCTTGAGAAAGGTTGGCCCATCCTCGCAGTGCAGCCGTTTGGCGAGCTGGGCTTGTTGGCATTCCTCAGCCGGCACACACGACACACTGGTATTCTCGGCACGGCGCAAGGTGGACTCGATGCGGCGGAGGAATAAATAGTTGGCCCGCAGGGCAGACGCGTCGCCTTCCTCCACCAGCCCCAGTGACGCGAGCCGATTGAGTGCGGCGAGAGTGCGGGGGGTGCGCAGTTGCGGGTGGGCATGCCCGTAGCGGAGCTGCAGGGTCTGCACTAGAAATTCGACATCAATCAGGCCGCCGGCGCCCGTCTTAAATTCCAACTCCGGATGTTGACGATTGCCGCGCTCCGTTTCGATCCGCTGGCGCATCTGCCAAATCTCCGCGACCTGATCTGAAGTGAGCGGTGTCGCGTAGACGTAATTTCGCAGCCAATGCATGAATTTCGTCCCGAGCCCGGCATCCCCGGCCACCAGCCGGGCCTTCGTCAACGCCTGTCGCTCCCAAAGTTGCGCGCGATTTGCATGGTAATCACGGTGTGCGGCCAGGGAACTCACCAAGACGCCGGCCTGGCCGTCGGGTCGGAGTCGGGCATCCATGTCAAAGAGTTTGCCGGTCGCGGTTGGCCGCCCCATTAACTCCACCACGCGGGTCGCCAACCGGATTACCCCTGTTCCATGGCCGACAAACAACACATCGAGGTCTGCTCCATAGCCCAGTTCCTGGCCGCCGAATTTGCCGAGTCCGATGATGGCGAAGGGCAGCCGGGGGAGTCCGAGTTCTGCGCGGGCGTTGGCCAACGTGAACCGGAGGCACACTTCCGCCAGCGCGGTCAACTCCAAGTGAACGCGCTCCACATCCAGCACTCCCATCACGTCGCCAATGCCGATCCGCAACATTTCCGCGCGCTTCCAGGAGCTGACCCGGGCTGCGGCCGGCAAATCGGCGGTCTGCGCCTGCTGCAAACTGGCTTCCATTTCCGCGAGATTGCGGGCTTCGCCGATGCCGATTCCCCGACCGACTTCGTCAAATAAATCGGGTTGCTCCGCAAGTGTATCTGCAAAATATTTACTGGCATCACCGAGCCGGAGCAACATTTCAACCAGCTTCGGATTGCGGGTGAGCAATTCATATAATAATCCGCGGGAACCATAGGCGGTCACAAATGTTTCAAATCGCGTCAGTGCCACGTCGGGCTCGGCCAACTGGCCGGCGGTGTTGAGCAGGACTGGTTCCAGGCGTGAGAACAGCTCCTGCGTTCGCTGGGAGACATGCTCGATACCGGTCCCGTGACGCAATTGTTCGAGGGTCTGGAGCGCCGCGGCTGAATCCACAAACCCAGCTTCTGCGAGCCGGGTCGCGGTGATCTGGACTTCCGCCGGGGCCGGCGCCGTGTCGACCGCGCGGGTTAACACCGCCTCGTAAATCTGGCGAACGGCCCGGGTGTGCGCATTCTGCGCAGCGGTAAAATCGGCCACGGTGGGGAAATTGAGGCTGCGGGCGAGCCGGTATTGGGCGTGGGCTTCATCGGGGATCGTGTGCGTCTGCAAATCCATTTCCATCTGTAACCGGTGTTCGACATTACGCAAAAACCGGTACGCATCCGCCAAGGCCGCGGCCGCCACGGCATCCAGCAGTTTGGCTTTCACCAACAGGGGCAGGGCCGCCAACGTGCTTTTCGTCCGCAACTGCGGACTGCGACCGCCGCGCAACACTTGGAAGGATTGGACAATGAATTCGATCTCACGGATGCCGCCAATCCCGAGTTTGACGTGCCGGGTGAGCCGGTCATCCCGGACAATTTCGCTTTCAATGCGTTGTTTGATCACGGCCATTTGTTGAACGACCTGGGTGCCGGCATGGCGGGCGTAAACGAATGGCTGAAGCATTTGGATGAATTCTTCACCCAAGGCCGGATCGCCGGCGACGCCGCGCGCTTTGATCAGCGCCATTCGTTCCCAGGTATCGCCGGACTGGGCGTAGTAGTTTTCGCAGCTATCGAGCGACCGGACCAGCGGTCCGCTGGCGCCGTCCGGCCGGAGTCGCAAATCAATTCGAAAGAGGGTGCCTTCCGCCGTCTTCGTCCCGACCTGGCGAATGATTTCCGTGCTTAATTTCGTGCAGAATTCGTGTTTCGAAAGGGTGGGTGTGAGCGGGCCGTCTTCATCGTAGACAAAAATCACATCCACGTCGCTGGAGTAATTCAACTCCTGCCCTCCCAATTTGCCCATTCCGATGATGGCGAACCGGGGGGGCGGCACTTTGAATTGCTGACATAACGTTGCCTGGGCCACTTCGAACACGGCTTGAAGGCAGACGTCGGCCAGGTTGGATAACTCCAGCGTCGTTTCCTCGACCGGTGCCGCTCCGGTTAGATCACGGACACCGACACGGAGTGTCTCACGCCGGCGGAATCTGCGGATCACGTCATATTTCTCCGCTGCCAGGCGGACTGGTAGGAGGAGCCGGGCGAGCTCGGCTGCCACGGATTTTCTGGAGCGGGGCACGTGCAAGGTTTCCGGCGCGATCAGGAAGTGAAAATAGACCGCATTACGGGCGAGCGTGTCGGATAAGGATTGGGAATGCGTAAACACTTTCACGAGCAGATCGAGCCGTTCCGGGGCTGTTTTCAGGTACTGATAAAACATACTCGGGTTGGGCAGGGCGGCGACCAATCGCTCGAAATTCGCGATGGCGCGGTCGGGATCTGCCGAGGCGAGGCTGGCGTGGATCAGGTGCGTGAAAATCTGCTGGAGGCTGCGGCGTTGCCAATCCTCGGCAGCCAGTCGGCGGATGCTGGCGTCGATGCTCGCCGGGTCGCGAAATCCACTTTGCCGCAGCAGCTTTTGCGCTGTTGATCGGGCCGGCGGGCGGGCGGAGATCAATCCCGACAGTTGGGAGCGGGGTTGCGGCATCAGCGGTTTACCGCTGCTGCTTTTGCAGGAAGTCCTTTGCTGATTCAAGGATTTTGCGTTCCTGGCGTGTCAGGCTCGGCATGCCTTCGCGCGAGATTTTGTCGAGAATCGGGTCCACCTGATTGCGCATAAACTCATCCCGCGACAAGGGGCGGGCTGCCGGAGTTGGCGCCCGGTGCGACTTCAGGTTTTGCAACCACAGCAACCACCGTGGTGTCGTGCCATAGCCGAGCCCCTTGATGTAGACGTAGCCCAGGGCGGCGCCACCGAGGTGGGCCAGGTGCGCGACATGGGTCGTTTGATGTGTCAGCAGGGGGGCCAGATCAAACGCGATGGCAATCAGCGCCATGTATTTCGCGCGGATCGTGACCGGCAGGATGAAGAATACCAGAAATGTCAGTTCCCGTTCGGGAAACAATGTGGCAAACGCGATCACGCAGCCGAGCACGGCCGCTGATGCTCCGACGAGCGGGCCGGAGTTGTGGAGGTTGCAGAGCATCCACAACGCGCCGCCGAGGAGGCCGGCCAAGACATACAGTCGTGTAAACGCCTTCGGGCCGATGAAATATTCCACTTCACGGCCAAACATCCAAAGCATCAGCAGATTGACGAGGATGTGCCAGATGCCGGTATGCAGCAGCATGTAGGTAAGGGGTTGCCAGACAAATCCCAGCGCCAGCCGGTCGGCGCTCAATCCGAAGAGGTAGGTCAGGAGATCGGTTTCATGGCCGACGCGCCACTGGAACAATTCGCAGACCAGCTGCGCGATGAACACGACGGCAGTGAGCCAGACGATAAAATGGGTGACCGATCCAAACCGGTGAAACCAACCGCGGAACGAATCGACGAATCGTTCCCGGCCGCGACCGACAGGCGACTGGTTCCAAGTGCCACGCATTGCGGGAAAAACTTAGAACAGTTCAGTGGATTCCGCAAATAGGAAATCGGGGGGCAGATTGTTGGACAGGCGTCCCGCCTGTCGGGTTCTTCGTTCGGCGCCGGTCTCTGACCGAGCCGTTTTGTGGACCGCAGGTCTGCGGGAGACTTTCGGTGGTCGGAGTGCGCGGTCTGAAGACCGGCGCACAACGGCGCGAGGGGGTGTTTACCGATAGGGCGGGCTATCCCTAGCCCGCCGTTCGCGTCTTCAATTCCGGACGGCGCGGTAGTGACACCGCGCCCTACCCATCCAACGCAACAACGGCGTGGTCGGCGACCATCACACGAGTTTTTCCAGCTCGGCGATAAACCGGCGGTTTTCGGTGGGCAGGCCGACCGTCACACGAATCCAGTCGGGCAACTTGTACGCGCCCATCGGACGGACGATCACGCCGCGCGCTTGTAACGCCCGGAAAACTTTGTTGCCGTCGCCAACCTTGACCAGAATAAAGTTTGCGCAGCTCGGGACAAACTCCAATTTCAGCCGCCGAAACTCCTTTTCAAAATAGGCCAGCCCGGTCCGCGTCAGTCCTTTCGTCTCGCGGATGTGACCGGTATCAGCCACGGCCGCGAGCGCACCCGCGAGCGCGATGGAGTTGACATTAAACGGTTGCCGGACCCGCTGCATCAACGCAATGCAATCCTTCTGCGCCACGCCGTAGCCGATTCGGAGTCCCGCCAGCCCGACGATCTTCGAAAAAGTCCGGAGCAACATCACGTTGTGCTTCAGTGCGAAGCGGACGGAAGCCGGCGGGTCATCGAGGAACTCGATGTAGGCCTCATCGAGGACGCACAGCACGTGGGCCGGTAAGCTCCGGATGAACTTCGCAAGATCCGCATTGGTAACGCGGGTGCCGGTGGGGTTGTTCGGGTTCGCGATGAAGACGAGTTTCGTTTTGGCGGTGATTGCCGCGCGCATGGCGGTCAGGTCGTGGGTGTAATTGCGGAACGGCACCGCGATGCACCGGGCCTGAAACATTTTGGCCATGATCTTGTAAATTACAAACGCCTGTTCGCCGACCACGACTTCATCGCCGGGCGCAACGAACGTGTGAAACAGAAATTCAATCACTTCATTGGAGCCCGCGCCGAGGATGAGATTGTCGAGCGTGACGCCGAGCTTTTTCGCAAGGGCTTGCCGGAGGTAGAAGCCGCCGCCGTCGGGGTAGAGGTGGGCGGTGGGGAGGGCCTGCCGCATGGCGGCGAGAGCTTTCGGCGACGGTCCCAGGGCGTTCTCGTTGGAAGCCAGCTTGATGATGGCGGAGGGTTTCAGTCCAAGTTCGCGGGCCACGGCTTCGATGGGTTTACCGGGTTCGTAGACGGGCACGTCGCACACGAATTGATTGGCAATGGAAGAAATGTTCACGGCAGCAGTCTGACAAAGCTGGCCAGTTGGGTCAAATGCGAAAGCGAAATAGAATTGTCGCAAGACGGCGCAAAAATCGCAAAAAGAAGGGAGGAGGGCGTCCGTTTACCGGTAGTTGGACAGGCGTCTCGCCTGTCCAACTAATCAACGGACTCGAGTTCGGCGGCGGTCTCCGACCGCGACGTTTTCGCAGACCGAAGGTCTTGGACTTGGAAGGAAAGACCTGCGGTCAGCCGAAGTGCGCGGTCAGAGACCCGCGCACAACAGAGGGGGGGGGCGCGCTTTAGTAGGACAGGCGTCTCGCCTGTCAGTCATTTGAATAGACAGGCGAGACGCGCTGTCCTACTACCGATAAACAGGCGAGACGCCTGTTCTACTACACCACCTCGATCGCCAGCGCCGGCAGCGGATCACAACCGGTAACCTGCACGTAACTGCCGGTGGGATCGTTGCCGGCGGCTTTGACGCCGGTCCAGACATTCACCACGGCATAGGTCACGAACATCGTCGCCTCAATGACCAGCTTCCAAGGCCCCTCACCGCTCGCTGTGCTCGCCGCCTCTCCCCCAGGGGGCGAGGCAGAATCATCGTCCGGTTTGGCATTCGCCTCGCCCCTTGGGGGAGAGGCCGGATGCGAAGCAGCCGGGTGAGGGGCCTCCCAAAATAACCGCTGACTGGCCCCGGCCAAAATTTGCGCAGGATCATCGTTCGCCAGATGCGCCCAGCCAGAACCGAAGTTCAGCCAGTACCCTAGCTTGATGCCGGGCGCACTGCCGGGCTTGAAATAGGCACTCCAGAATAATTCGGCACCGGCAAGATACCGGGTCAGGTCCCGGTAAAACGTACCATCCCATTTGACGCCGCCGGCAACACCAGCACCCCAGAGCGGATCATCGGGCTGCGGATTGTTTTTGTCGGCGAACCTGATTCCCGAATCGAAGTGCGGTTTGAGGATGTCGCAGCCGGGCTTGGCCACGCCGATCAGCGGGTGGACGGACAGCATTGCGTCCGTCACGGTGATGCCGTATAGATACAACATGAACTTCACCTTCAATGCGGCCAAAGCAACCGACACGGCTTGTCGGCTCATCGAGAAGGAAGGCCAGACCATTAACATCCTGAAGCTGGTGAAACTGGTCTACCTCCTCGACCGGCTCTCGATTCAGCGGCGCGGGGTTCCCGTGGTGGGCGGCGCGTACGTTTCCATGCGGAACGGGCCGGTGACCAGTGAATTGCTGGACTTGATCAATGCCGGCTCCCTCTGGGGGTCCCCGACGGGCGATTGGGAGAAATTGATCAGCGACCGGCAGAATCATGAGGTGTCGTTGATTGAAAAACCGGCCTACCAGAATCTCGCGGAAGCCGAGTTGGGATTGATTGACGAGATTTACCGGGAGCACGGCACGAAAACCCAGTGGCAGTTGTGCGACTGGTGTCATGAGCATTGCGCGGAATGGACGCCGCTGGACCTGGGCCATGCGCGCATTCCGGTGGAACGGCTCGCGGAAGCTGTGGGCAAGACGGAAGACCAAATTCGCCACTTGGCAGAAGGCGCCGCCGAACTGAACGTGTTGGACGCCGCCTTTGCCTACTAACACGGAAGTTTCTCCGTTATCACACCGGTACCGGCACCCACGCTCCAGAAAATTCTTACTGGGGCGCAACAGTCGGCACAAATCCCGCTGTCCAAGAAGACGCTGTTAGGCTGAACTGCCCAGCATTGCCGTCGTCCGAGTCAATGCCGCGAGCACCGTCTTGATCTCCGGCATTGTATTCCCAGGATCCAGAGAAAACCGAATCATCTGCCGCGATGCCGTTGAATCCGGTTTCATTGCTTTCACGACGTGCGACGGCTCATCGGAATCCGCCAGACACGCCGAACCCGACGATGCGTAGATGCCTTCTTGATCAAGCAGGATCAGCAACGCTTCGGATTCGATGCCTCTGAAGGTAATGTTGGTCGTGTTCGCCAGCCGCTCCGTCTTATGGCCGTTTAATTCCGTATTCGGAATTGAACTCAGTAGGCCGTCCTCCAGCGCATCACGCAACGGACGAACTTTTGTTTCGTACCCCGGCAGCTTCTTCCGCGCCAGTTCCGCTGCCTTACCAATCCCGACAATCAACGGCATGCTCTCAGTCCCGCCGCGCAGCCCCCGCTCCTGATGCCCGCCTACAATCAACGCCGAGAATGGTGTTTTCCGTCTCACAAACAAAGCTCCGACACCTTTCGGCGCATGAAGCTTGTGGCCCGTCAACGACAAGTAATCCACCGGCACCTTCCGAACATCAATCTCGATCTTCCCCGCCGCCTGCACCGCATCGCAATGGAACAACACCCCGCGCGCCCGGCATACCTCAGCGATTTCCTTTACCGGGAACAATACCCCCGTCTCATTGTTCGCCCACATTAGCGACACCACCGCCGTATCGTCAGTAATCGCATTCTCCAAATCCGCCAGCGTCAATAGTCCATCCCGGTCTACCGGTAGGTACGTGACCCGGTACGACTGAGACCCTTCGACATGCTCAGGGTGACAACCGGAGCGGACGGCTGGGACAGCCGTCCCTACCACAGCTTTTGTGCTTTCTTGCGCATCTTTGCGGCCAACTACCTCCAGCGCCTTGCAGTAATTCAGCACGGACGAATGTTCCACCGCCGACGTGATGATGTGCCGTTTACCGGTCGCCTGCAACGCCGCATGAATCGCTGCATTGTTGCTTTCCGTTGCGCATGACGTGAAAAGCATCTCGCGCCCATGTGCTCCGATCAATTCTGCCACCTGTTCCCGCGCCAACTCCACCACGCCCCTCAACTTCGACCCAAACTTATAGCTGCTGGACGGGTTGCCCCATTCCGTTGTCAGGTACGGCATCATCGCCTCCAGCACTTCCGGCGCGATGGAAGTCGTCGCATTATGGTCGAGGTAGATCACGCAGTCATCCCCGGGTAGAGCGGGCGGGAGACCTGCGGTCGACCGAAGTGCGCGGTCGGAGACCGGCGCACAACGGCACGGTCAGTGATCAGAGAGCAGAGGTCAGGAATTGCTCCGGGTGGGATTTGTGTTACTTTGCAACTTCATGAATTCGTTGTGGCTCATCATTGGTTCGTTGGCGGCGTTTGCAGTCGCTTACCGGTTTTATGGCGCGTTCCTCGCCGCCAAGGTCTGCATGCTCGACGATTCACGGATCACTCCCGCGCACCGGCTCAAGGATGGCGTGGATTATCATCCGACGAATAAACTGGTCCTTTTCGGCCATCACTTCGCGGCGATTGCCGGGCCGGGGCCATTGGTCGGTCCAGTCCTGGCTGCGCAATGGGGGTATGCGCCGGGGTTTATCTGGATCGTGATCGGGGCCTGCCTGGCCGGGGCGGTCCATGATCTGGTGATTCTTTGGGCGTCCGTTCGCCACGACGGGCTGTCATTGCCGCAAATTGCGCGGAAAAATATCGGGCCGGTGGCCGGTGTGACAAGCTCGGTGGCGACGTTGTTCATCCTTATCTGCACGCTGGCGAGTATTGGACTGGTGGTGGTGAATGCCTTGGCGGATAGCTCTTGGGGGATGTTTACGATTTTGGTCACGATCCCGGCCGCGCTACTGACGGGGTTGTGGATGTACAAGATCCGGCCCGGCAAGGTCGCAGAGGCGTCCGCCATCGGCGTAGCGATTGTCATGGCGGGCGTGATTTTGGGGCGGACGTTTGCCGAGTCCAGCCTGGGCCCTGTGCTGCTGCTCGATAAATCCACATTATCCATGCTGTTGCCGGCGTATGCATTTGTGGCGGCCTGCTTGCCAGTGTGGGTGTTGATGTGTCCGCGCGATTATCTGAGCTCGTACATGAAGATTGGTGTGATGGTGGTGCTTGGCGCCGGGATCCTGATTGCGCATCCGACGTTGAAAATGCCGGCGCTGACGCCCTTCATTCATGGCGACGGGCCGATCATCACGGGAACGGTCTGGCCGTTTGTGTGTATCGTGATCATGTGCGGTGCGATTTCCGGGTTTCATGCATTGGTCGGGTCGGGGACGACGCCGAAGATGATTTCCCGCGAATCCGAGATCCGGGTGATTGGGTACGGCGCGATGTTGGTGGAAGGGTTTGTGGCGGTGCTGGCTTTGGTGGCGGCGTGCGCGCTGGAGCCGGGCGATTACTTTGCGATCAACACCAATCCAGCCACGCATGCGGCCATGGTGCAATCCGTGAGCGCCCATCACGGCTGGGATTTGGCGACGCGCGAGTTACCGGTGCTGGAGGCGGGGACGCAGGAGCATTTGGCGGGGCGGGTGGGTGGTGCGGTGACGCTGGCGGTGGGGATGGCGAAGGTGTTTTGCAGCTTGCCGGGGCTGAAGCAGCTGATGAGTTACTGGTACCACTTTATCATCATGTTCGAGGCGCTGTTCATTCTGACGTTGCTGGAGACCGGGACGCGAGTGGCCCGGTTTGTCTTTCAGGAAACGGCGGCGCAATTTGCGCCGCGCGCAGCGATTGGCGGGAAGCCGCATTGGTGGGTGAATATCGGGATGAGTGCCTTGGTGTGCGTGGCATGGGGTGGACTGCTGTATGCCGGCAACCTGAATACACTCTGGCGGATGCTCGGAATCGCCAATCAATTGCTCGCGTCGATCGCGTTGGCGGTGGGGACAACCTGTCTGCTCCGGTATGCGCCGAAACGCCGGTATGCGCTCTGTACCGCGATCCCGTTTGTGTTTTTGCTGGTGACGGTGCTTGTGGCCGGCGTCGAGAGCGTTCACCAATGGTGGGGGCAGATCGCGACGGCGCCGGCCGGGCAGGTGGTGATGCTGCGGTTGACGTGCACCCTGGCCACGATCATGCAGGTGTTAACGGTGGTAATTGCCCTGGACACGCTGCGGACTTGCAGCGGGCTGATTCGTCAGCGGGACTGACACCGTCACGTTGGTGAACAACTCGCCAAACGCCGGCGGCTCAGCCAAGGTCCGGTCCAGCCAGGCGAAGACGACGCTGGGTAATTCCGTTACGCCCGTGAGCATGGCTGCGCCGTGCAGATTGCCGGTGCAGGCGAGGAGTTCGTTCGATTCCACCGACTGACCGGCTTGCTGGCGGAGCGTGATCAGTTGCTTGGAGGATTCAAAGGGGAACGTGTCGTCGCGCCCCACCACAATTCGCAGCGGCCGTTTGCCATAGCGGGTGATCACGTCGTCGGTGCGCACGTCGCGATAGAAGATGCCGGGGCTCAGGAGGATCAAGCCGGCTACTTCATCGTTGAACGCCGCGTAGCGGAGCGCGAGGTTCGCGCCAATGCTGGAACCGATGATCGCAATGCGATGTTTGTCGATCCCGGGCTGGCTGGTCAACCAGTCGTAGGCTTGGTTGACGTCGATGAGCATGTTTTTAAAATCGCGCGGTCCGAACTTCTGGTAGTCCACAATTTCCACACCATTGGCGGTCAGCCGCCGGTTGCTGTCGCCGTGTCCGCGGAGGTCGAAGGTGAGGACGGCAATGCCGTTGCGTTGGAATAAGATCGGGACCGTGCCCCATTCGTCCTTGGTTTTTCCGTACGCGTGCAAAAGAATGACAGCCGCCGCGGAGTTGGTGGAGACCGGGTAGTAAGCTGCGGATAACCCCAGATCGTCCACGGTGGTGAGACGGATTTCACGGACGGTGTCGGCGCTGGTTAGGGCAGCGCACAGGGCGAGGGTGGCGGTAAAAATAATCAGATGTTTTCGCACGCCCAGGATTCTAGCACAGTCGTCGATGCGGGCAATGGTTTTTAGGAGCCGGTGGGGCAGGATGTGAAAGGTTCAAGGTTGACTTGGCCTTGAAATTGCTGATTATTAACCAATGCCGACTTACGAATACGAATGCCAGAAGTGTCAGCACCGGTTTGAGTTGTTCCAGTCGATCAAGGCTGCGGCGCTCAAGACCTGTCCGAAGTGCAAAAAAGGCCGGGTGAAACGGCTGTTCAGCGCCGGGGGAGGATTGATTTTCAAGGGGTCGGGTTTTTACGTTACCGATTATCGGAAGCCGGGGTACTCGGAAGCCGCTAAAAAAGACGTGGCGCCTGCCGCGCCCGCCCCGGCGGCGGCAACCGCGTCCAGTCCTGACACCGCCAAAACACCGGCCAAGAAAACTGCCGGCAAGGATTGATATGCTGATCTGCCCCAAATGCGGGAATGACAATGAGCTCGGCCGCATCTTCTGCCATCAATGCGGCGATCGGTTGGACCTCAGCAGTATTAAACCGCCGTCCGTTGCGGAACGCAAACGGCGGCTTTTCAAGGCGGAGGCAATTCGGAGCACTCGGTTTCTGGTTAATCTTGTCATTCTCGGAGTCCTGATTCTCGCGGTGGCGTTAATTTGTCTGACACCGCCCGTTGTGCCGATTCAGTCCAGCAATACCGATTTGGTGGCGAGTGATACAAAGCGCATGGAACTGGACCGGCTCGGCAAAGGAAAGAAGGGTGGCCAGGTGATGGTAACCGAGGTGCAACTCAACGCGTTTTTTAATCAGCGGCCGTTTCGGAAGGCGACCGGCGCCGGGATTGAGTTGACGCCCGTTGCGTTGCGGATCCACCTCAATGAGAGCCGGGTCCACCTCGAGTTTCTCGGGACGACGCATTTTGGGAGTTACTTCGAAAAGAAACTCTATCTCGCCTATGAAGGACAGCCGACCGTTGGGGATGGGAAGTTTGGTTTTAAGCCGACCGGCGGTTGGATTGGGAAACTGCCGATTCATCCATTGCTCCTCCGGATTACCTCTTTTTTTGAATCGCGGTTTGGCCGGATGTTCAACGAATTCAGCTCCGAGAAGGAGTTGCTCGACACGCTCACGGCAATTAATATCACCAAGGAATTGGTGACCTTTGTCAAGGCGGCTCCGCCGGCGCACTGAGTCGGCCCACTGCGCCATGAGCTTGGGCCGTTGGCTGTGGGTGGGATTGGTGCTCCAGATTGTCGGCGGGAGCTGGGCCGGCACGAATGCGCCCCTCAATACTGCCAGCAGCGTTTCGCGCCAATTCACGGCCTATGCGCCGGGGCCAGTTTTACCGGTGGCATTCTGTGGTTTTGCTGAGCATCTCAAGAATGAGTGGCTGGATCGGTTGGCGGTGCCAGATCATTGGCACGATCCGATTGTCCTCGTGTTTCGCGAGACCCTGACCAGCAATACGTCGGCCCGTGCCCTGCGGCTTCAGATCGTGCAGATTGGACCGGTCCGCAAATATGAAATCAGTGGCTGGGTTCCGCCGGCGCCGGAGGAAGCAGCGCTCGCGGCGACGATTGTCGAAGCCCTCTGTTTGGAAATTGCCAATCGCAGCCGGCTCCCCGGTCCCGGGGTGTGGACGAGTGCGCAGATTCCGCGCTGGCTCATCGACGGGCTCGCGGGGGTGATTCAAGGGGACCCCGATCGACTGCTGACTGTCGCGCACCGGTCCGCAACAGCGGCGCGGCCGCCGCTGGTGAGTGCGGTTTTGGGCATGGCCGAATTACCAGCGGATGAAGTCGCCCGGGAACTATTTCTGGCGAATGCCTGGTTGCTGACCGACAGCTTGTTGCGGTTGCCGAACGGGGGGGGGAAGCTCTACCAATTTCTGACGCGGCTACGCACCTCGGAAGGCGCGTTTGCCGAGGTGTACCAGGTCGACTTTGCCGATGCCGTCGCGATGGAGAAATGGTGGAGCCTGGTGCTGGCGCACCAGGCCACGAGCGTGATTCCGCAAGACTGGACGGCCAGCGCGACAGCGGCGCAATTGACGGCGCTGCTGCGGCTGCCGGACGGGCAGGCGTTCAACGATTTATACCGGCACTCGGATCAAGCCGGGCTGCGGGATGTCGTGGGGAAACGGGTGGCGGAATTGGAGCAGCTCCGCAGTTGCGCGCATCCATTGTACTGGTCGGCATTGGCCGCCTACATTGAGGCTGGCCGCTGGCTGGTGGATGATCAACTCAGCCGGTATCGCCGGGCGGTGGCGCGGGGAGATCAACTCCGACGAGCGGCCCGCCGGCAAGCAGAAGCCATCAGTGTCACACTCGATTGGGCCGAGCAAAAGTATACGACCGGCAGCCCGAGCAACGTGTGGACGGGCTATTTCCAGACGATTGAGCAACTGGAAAACCTAAAACGCGAGCATCACGATCCGATCAGCGATTATCTCGATCGGTTCGACAAGTGACAGCCGCGGCGGCCGGTTGGCGATACAATCGAAAAGTCGGCGAGCCGTTCATGACAAGCCTTGTGTGCGGGCCTGACCGGTGTTAGGGTTAAGGCAGCAAGGGTAGAAAACTCTATGGATATTCTGATTCACACAGACGGTTTGAAACTGACGGATGCGTTGTATGACGCGATCGATGAAAAAATCGGTCGGGTCGAACAGTTCGCCCCGCGGGCGATTCGGGCGCGGGTAAGGATTCGCAAGATCAGCGCGCACGCCAACCAGGCGCAATATGTTGTCCGCGTGCTGGTGGAGCTCCCGGGGGATGATCTGAGCGCGGAGCAAATCGGGCCAGAGCCGATGCTGGCGTTGGATATTGCCGCGGATAAGATCGAGCGCCGCCTTCGCAAACGGAAGACCGATAAGTTGGCACGGCGGAATCGCGACAGTGCCCGGGCGCGCGAAAAAGCTTGAGGCGGA
>Ga0209083_1000977_pt1 | contig 35868 bp, 28 predicted proteins | sample AM7aDNAmetaG_FD_184132 | JGI IMG/M metagenome (GOLD analysis project Ga0209083, IMG submission 184132) | Freshwater microbial communities from Finland to study Microbial Dark Matter (Phase II) - AM7a DNA metaG (SPAdes) (version 3) | ecosystem: Environmental > Aquatic > Freshwater > Lake ... | reverse complement strand
ATCAGGATCGGGGATAATGGATTTCATTTCTGCCTTATTTGTGATTTTTAATTGGCAACAACCATATCGCTAAATTAACGAAAATGGTTATATTTAAGGTGCACAATCGGAATTAAATTTGAAAGATTATCTCCTGAGCGATTCATGATGTTCCAATTCCTCGGATAAGCAATACCAAAACAAGAAGCTCTGTGGCAAAACATTGTTCTGGATGACGCCACCAACTTCCAAACGGCTTGTCCTCCCCGTCCGAAGGAAGTCTTGCACTTTTCCGGACATTCGGGCGCGGACGGTTTGGCTTCCACATCCGAACCCTGGGTGGCACGGCCCGAGCCACATTTACGCTTTGACTGTGTTTTGGTTCGGGACCGCTTACCCAGGGCTATTGATATTTATCCCTTACAAGGAACTGACCGCGGTGGGATTTTGAAACGTTTCCGAATTGGTAGTAATTGACTATCCGGTTTTGGAAATCCAGACAAACTTTAAGCACAGTCAATACACCGTAGGTGTTAAAATATTGTAGAATAAATAATTAACCCATACACAAAGGCGCAATCAGAGAGTCGTTGAGAGAGCGAATGATCTATGCGCCGCAAAGCAAACGCAGTCCGTTGGCCAAAGAATTGGAAAGTACGTAAGCCGAAGAAGGGAGAATAGAAACCGGAACAATCAAAATTTTGGATTGCGCCACAATGTTTTAAAAGCTGCATGGCGATACCAAGCAATATAACAGCACTTTCCCGCTCAGGACCTTTCATGTCCAGCATGAGTTTTGGAGTGTATGTTTGTAAAAAAAGATCAACAAGGGTGTCACTATAGCGGTTTTTCGAAACAACAATTTACTAAGCGGAAACAAAAGGTTGTGAGACATCTATATGATAAATTGAGAGTTGGGTAATTTTGGGTATTCGCATCAAATTTTAAAGAAGCTATATGATAATCGTTTTCAAAACTTAGTTTGTTATGATACCTTTGCAATTCTTAAAAAACGATGGTTCCATTATGATAAATTTCAGGTTTTCAGGTCACGACACTTTTATTGTCAGGACGTTCTGGCCAAAAAAAGGATATGATTTTCTTAACAATGGAGGCAAATTCAGTGCCGATGACGCAGTTGTTGACCTGGGAGTCGGGAAAAACATGGTTTCATCAATGGCCTATTGGATGAAAGCCTTTGGTCTGACACGTGAAGATACCTACGTATTGACCAATTTAGCTGATTTTCTTTTTAAAGATACTGGGGCTGACCCATATCTTGAAGATATTGGCTCGATATGGCTATTGCATTATTTTTTAATCAAAACCGGATATGCCTCTATTTATACACTAATATTTAATGAATTAAGAAAGGAAAGATCTTCCTTTAATAAAAATCAGCTCGTTTCATTTCTTAAACGGAAATATGCAGAAAACGATGATAGTCTATTAAACTCAAATACAATTGACAAGGATATTTCTGTTTTTACCCGGCTTTACAAGAAGGCTGATTTCCGTTCTTTATCAAAAGATTTTGAAGATGAAATTAATAGTTTAATGATTGATATTGAACTTGTTGATTTGTCAATCGAAGAAGAAACAAAAGAGGACAATAAGAAGGAAAAAGTGGAGTGGTATCATTTGAATGGCGAAAATAGAAGCACATTGCCACCTGCGGTTCTTTTATTCTCAATTTTAGATAATTTTGAAGGTTCAAAGAATATTGCTTTTAAAAGATTGGAAATTGAACTCAATAGTCCGGGAATGGTTTTTCTTATAAACAAAGATTCGCTGTACAAAAAATTAAAGGAGGTCGAACAATTGTATCCTGGAATTACTTTATCAGAAACCGCTGGAAATATCGTTTTGGTATTGCCCGATGGAATTGATAAATGGGAAATCTTATTAAACTACTATGCAAACTAAATATTTTTCCCCATCGGTTAATATTCAGCGGGATAGGGATAATGCGCTAAATTATATTCCTACAAGGAATGGGGAAAAAGCATTCCACAAGATTGTTTCTTCGTTTTCGCATGGCACCAAATCTTTCAATATCATTGGGGCGTATGGTTCAGGCAAGTCCTCATTTATTCTTGCGTTAGATAAAGTTCTGAATCACAAAGCAGATTATTTTCAAAATCCTTTTGATGGAGAAATCGATCGTTTCGAAACCACTTTAATAGTTGGGGAATATGCTTCCTTCAAGCAAATATTCTTTGAAACCTTTGACATCGAACCGACTAAAAACATTTTTGACAATTTAAAATTAAAGGTAGAAAAGAAAGCTGAATCAAAAATAGGTCAACTGATTGTTGTTGATGAATTTGGAAAGTTTCTGGAGTATGCCGCTAAAGAAAATCCTGAAGACGAGCTTTATTTTATACAACAATTGGCTGAGTTCACAAATACAGCCAACCTGCCAATTCTGTTCATTACAACATTGCACCAAGCTTTTGAGGATTATGCACTTGGTTTGACAAAACCTCAAAAGAAAGAGTGGGACAAAGTAAAGGGACGACTCGCAGAAATTTCATTTAATGAACCAGTAGAGCAATTGTTATTCTTGGCCTCTGAAAGGATCAGTCAGAAGTTTTTGCCTTGTTCGGTTAAGTATGAAAAGCAAATCCAGTTATTTGAAGCAATACAGGATTCTGATGCTTTTCCTATGAGGGACTATTTTACTTTTGAATTTGCCCAAAAACTATTTCCATTTGATATTTTATCTGCCTCAATTGCAACCCTTGCTTTTCAAAGATATGGTCAGAACGAAAGGTCTTTGTTTTCATTTCTTGAATCAGAAGATTATTTGGGAATAAACGACTTTACGAAGGGTAATGATTTCTACCACATCGCCCATATTTATGATTATTTAAAATACAATTTTCATAGTTTGGTGAATTCAAGGTTTAACCCCGATGCTGTACAATGGAAGGCTTTGGATGAGGCCATTCAAAGGGCAGAATCTATTTTTGACAAAGATTTTGAAGATGCGGGGCAAATTTTAAAAACCATTGGGCTATTGTCCATATTTGGCAGACAAGGACAGAAAACAAAAATGGATTTTTTGACTGCTTATGCTAAAATTGCATTAGGGATCAACAACCCTGTTAAGATCATCGATAAGCTTGAACAAAAACAGATTATCCGGTATCGTAATTATAGTCAACGGTATGTTTTGTTCAAAGGGACTGACATTGACATTAACTTGGAACTTGAACAAGCCGAAGGCCAGGTATCAAAAGACTTTTCAATTGTTCATCGCTTGCATAAACATTTTAATTTCCCTATAGTACCTGCCAAAAGGATTTTTTTTGAAAAAGGGACTCCGCGTTATTTTGTTTATGAAATTACTGAAAACCCAATCGTTAAAATACCTGAAGGACAAATCGACGGGTTCATCAATTTGGTTTTTAATCCGCTTCTGGATAAAAAAAAGATATTGGAGTTTTCGGTCAATTCAAAAGAAGCGATTCTGTTTGGTTGGTTTCAAAATGCTGATTTGCTTAAAGATCAATTGATTGAAATTGAAAAAATACAAATTGTTAAAGATAAGTGCCTAGGCGATCCCATTGCCATTTTGGAACTTAACGAAAATCTATATTCTGCGACTGAATCACTAAACAGTCAATTTCATGCATCTTTTTATGGTAAAGATGCGAATGTTCTTTGGTATTTTAATGGGGAAGAGAAGCATTTTAAAAATACAAAAGAATTGAACTTACTTCTGTCCCTGATTTGTGAAAAGGTCTATCAAAAAACGCCGAAGCTTCTTAATGAATTAATGAACAGGGAGAAAGTAAGTGGAGCAATTTCTACTGCCAGGAATAGATTAATTGGGCAACTTATTGAAAGTGGGAATGAAAAAAACATGGGTTTTGACGAAGATCACTTTCCGCCCGAAAAGACGATCTTTCTGACCCTTCTTCAACGTACAGGTATTCATCAGAAAATTGACAATACGTGGCAATTAGACAGGCCAACAGACACTACTTTTACCGATTTATGGGATGCTTCTGAGCATTTTCTTAAAAGTTGTGAAGTAGCTTCACGCAAATTGACCGAATTCATCGACATTTTAAAATCAAGGCCATATAAGCTCAAACAAGGATTTATTGATTTTTGGGTGCCAATATTTATTATCGCCAAACAAAAGCATATTGCATTTTACGAATCAGGGATTTTTATACCTTCCCTATCTGTCGATACTCTTGAAGTTGCTATGAAGCAGCCTCAGAAATACCATATCAGTACATTTAATCTAAGCGAGAATAGATTAAATATCTTCAACCGGTATCGGAATTTCTTAAACCAGATTGAAGAGAACAAACCTGATTTAGATACTTTCATCGAAACAGTAAAACCGTTCTTATCTTTTTCCAAACAATTGGTCCCTTTTACCAAACAAACCAAGCAACTCTCCAAAGAGGCAATGCGTTTAAGGGAGGCTATTTCAATTGCAACCGATCCAGAGAAGATATTTTTCGAAGACATTCCACGTGCATTAGGTTTTACGCTCAAGGATTTTGCAAACGACAATAAACTTGAAGATTTTTCATTGAATTTACAAAGTGCCGTAAGGGAGATTAGCAGTGCTTTTCCTAATTTGGTTAATCGCATCGAAAATGTGATTAGCAATACTGTTCAGAATGAAATGGTAAATTTCCCGGAAAATAAATTTTTGCTGCAGCAACGGTTTAAGGAATTGAAAAAGGAGCAAATCGAACCGAAACTTCGTGTCCTGATTCAACGGATCAATACACCTTTGGAGGATCGGCAATCCTGGGTAAGTTCAATCGCAACAGCAATCAAATCAAAACCACTTGATCAGTTTACCGATGGGGATGAGCAAGATTTTAAAATAAATTTTCCCCGACGTATTCACGAATTGGATAATTTAACCGATATTAGCCAAAAAGATATTGACGAGTCAAAGGAGGAAATACTTAAACTTGAATTGACTTCGTTTGTTAAAGGAGTACAAAGAAACTTGATTCGGTTACCCAAGGAGAAAGTCAAATTGATCGACGAGAAGAAGAAAACGATTCAGAAACTCTTAGGTATTAACGACAGGCAGACCAATATCGCATTATTGATCAAGTTATTACAGGAAGCGATTGAAAATGAGTAGGAAAGTAAGACATGTTTTAGGAATTTCGGGTGGAAAAGATAGTGCCGCCTTGGCGATGTACATGAAAATGCACCATCCTGAGATTGATATGGAATATTACTTTACCGATACAGGAAAAGAGTTGGATGAAACATATGAACTGATCAACGAATTGGAATCGTTCCTGGGCAAGCAAATCATAAAACTTGAAGCCAACCATAGCCACAAAAACCCTTTTGATCATTATTTGGATGTTTACAACGGTTATCTACCTTCCTCGATGGCGCGGTGGTGTACCCAGAAATTGAAACTTGAACCATTTGAAGCCTGGATCAAAGATGATTTGGCCATTTCGTATGTTGGTATCCGCGATGACGAAGACCGCGAGGGGTATGTTTCGACCAAGGCCAATATTCAATCTGTATTTCCATTTCGTAAGCATATTTGGAGCATGGAGATTTTGTACAAAGTATTGCACAATTCGACAATTGACCGGTTAGCAACACATTACAAAAAACATGGTTCCCCCGAGATGATGGAAAGGTATTTGGAAATAGTCTATGAACTCCAGTCATCCAAATATTTGCTTTCACAAAAATTGAAAGACCTGTTGCAGTTAAGTATCTCGACCTTTAACCACGTTGTTTTTGATTTCTTAAAAGACGAAAATTATCCGGTTTCATATATTAATGAATATTCTTTGCTCGATAACGAAGAGAGCATAGACATTAAAAAGGTTTACCAACTGTTTAAGGACAATGGCGTTAAAGTGCCGGGGTATTACGATGAAATTGAATTTGAAGTTGATGGCAAGAAAGGTGTCTATAACCGTAGCCGTTCCGGTTGTTTCTTTTGCTTTTACCAACGTAAGATTGAATGGGTTTGGTTATACGAACGCCACCCCGATTTATTTTCTAAAGCGCAGGAATACGAAAAAGATGGTTACAGTTGGATGGATAACGAAACGCTCGATCAGATTATTAAGCCTGCCCGTTTGGCCCAGATAAAACTCGATTACATAGCAACCATTCAGAAAAAGTTAAATGGCAAGAATAAATCTAATAAATTAGTGGATATTTTGGCCAGTGATACAGAGGTTTGTGCCAATTGTTTTATATAACTTTATTTTTTCTTATGACTGAAGAAAATGGAATAAGAGAAGTTGGTTTTACCATTGATGCTGGTCTAATACAGAGACTCGGCTATGAACTTGTTGGTCGAGCCGAAACAGCCGTTTCTGAACTCATAAAAAATGCTTATGACGCAGATGCAACTATTGTTGAAGTTGATTTTATTAGTGCAAATAAAATAGGAGGTACGCTAGTCATTTCAGATAATGGTGTTGGTATGTCTGAAGGCCAATTGATCAATGGATTTATGAGAATTTCATCAACAGATAAACTCCATAATCCTAACTCCATCAGATTTAATCGAACTAAAGCCGGGAGAAAAGGTATTGGCCGATTTGCTACCCAACGTTTGGGCGAAACTTTAACAATTATAACTCAAACAAAGGAAGCAGAAAAAGCAATAAGAATTATCATTGATTGGAACAGATATAGTATTGATAATGAGTTAAGTTCTATTACATTTCCTATCGAATTTGTAGATAAAAAGAAAGAAGAAGGAACAACTCTAACGATTAACTTCCTTCGTGATAGTTGGTCAATCACTGCTATAAAAAAAGTTTATCGGTATGTCTTAGACCTCTTTCAGCCAGACTATTTATCTGAGAGAAGTAAAACGAATAATTCTGCCATACAAAACGAAGTGTCTTTTAAAGTAAACTTTAATCTAGTCATTAATGGTCAAATTCAAAACATTGTAAACGAAAAATTATCAATTTTTGATAAATCCTTAGCTGTTTTTGAAGGTTATATTGATAAAGTCCATCGTGGTTCTGTCCATGTCAAAAGTGATGGTTTAAATATTAATGACATTGTTAATATTGATTTTAACAAGAAAAATGATGATTCAGATGATATCGAAAAAAGATATTTAAAACTTGCTGATGTCCATTTTAAAATACACTATTTCATCTATTCAAGACCACAGTATTATCAAGGACGAATAACAAAGCTAGAATTAAATGGCATACAAGAATTATCAAAAACTGCAAGTGGAGTTCGATTATACAGAAATGGATTTCGGGTTCTACCTTATGGTGAAACGACGGACGATTGGACAAATATAGATAGAAGATGGTCTAGCGAATCAGGTTTTGTTAATATCCCATTAAGTAATAAGAATTTATACGGTTTTGTTGAAATTACGGATCCGGAAGGAAAACTTTTTGAAGAGACAGCTAGTCGAGAGGGACTAATTGAGAATGAAGCATTTATTCAACTTTCAGATTTTCTACATAAATCTTTAATTGCTGCAAGACAACGAATTAGTGAAGGGGTTACTCTCTTTAAGGAACAACAAGTATGGGATGAAAACTTCACAGATGAATCAGAAGAAAATCAACAATCAACAGAGGAGAAACTAAAAGAATTAGAAAAAATTGTTGGCGATTTAGGTGAACAAAAGGATGATACGCAGAAGGAGCAACAAGGTTCTGGTAATGAGAAAGAGAAAAAGGAGGATAGAAAAGAAATAGGGAAAAAGCTTGTAGCTTCAATTCGCAAAGAAATAGAAGAAGCTAGTATGCTTCGTGTATTAGCGGGAATGGGTCTTACAATTGGAGAGTTTTCACATGAAGTCAAACAGTTTCAACCATCAGTTTATGGTTATATCAGTAAATTGAAGGAAGAAGATCTATCGAAAAACGCACTAGTTCAATTAGAAGGAATTAAGCTCAATTTAAACAATCTTATCGCTTACACGGGTTACTTTAATGCTACGGTTTCTCAAAATATTAATAGAGAAACTTCGCCAATAGATGTTTTGGCCATACTCGATATTTTCCAAAAAACAATTGATAATGATTTGAAGAAGAATAGTATATCTTTCGAGGTTGAGGAATGGGATTTTGATGTTATTACTGTGCCGATGCATAAATCTGAATGGAGTTCCATATTATTCAACCTTTATACAAATGCAAAAAAAGCAATCAATAGGGCAAAATCAAGTGGCAAAATCCTAGTTGAAGTAGGGGTTGATGTAAATAATATATTTCTGAACTTTCATGATAATGGAGATGGAATTCCATTGGAAAACCATAATAGAGTTTTTAATGCTTTCTTTACAACATCTACACCTGCAGGATTTGATGCTCCCAAAAATGACCAAATGATAGGATCAGGACTTGGTTTAAAAATTATTAAAGACATTATTGTCTCATATAGAGGTAGTATTTCTGTTGTTCAAGCCAATACTGGTTTTAGTACATGTATCAAAATTGAGATACCCCGTTTAATTAAAAAATAGCTAAAAAATGAAATATCTATACATTGACGATGATTCTAACGACAGAACTGAGGGTACTGTCCAAGGGTTTAATAAAGACAATTACATTGAAATTATCTTTAGTCTTCCACAAAGTTCTTGGGAGGCACAAATACATTTTATCAACGAAAAAGAAAAGGAAGATAAGCTTGATGGCTTAATTCTAGATTTAAGATTGGATGATTATCCAAACCTCGAACATAAAAAAGCTAATTTCAGAGGAACCTCGTTAGCTCAAGAAATAAGAACGAGACAAAAAGAGGGTATTTTAAAACCCTTTCCGGTGGTGCTATTCTCAGGAAATGATAAGGTTGTAAATTCATTAGAAAACTCAGGAAAAGATTTATTCGATATTTGTATCGAAAAGGAAATCATTGACGATACGACCTACATACCCTATCGCTATAAACTATATGCTCTAGCTGACGGGTATAAGATAATTTCTAAATCGGATCTGAATCTATCAGATATTTTGAATGTTGACATTAAAATTATTGATGATCGATTTCTATCAGAGTTGAATAACTTATCAGGATACCCGACCCATGTCATTGCTCGTTTTATACTAAATGAATTAATCGAAAAACAAGGACCATTAATCGATGAAAGTATTTTAGCTGCTAGACTGGGGGTTGATAAAAGTCGATCAACGGATTGGGATAAAATAATAGAGTCTCTTTCATTTTCTAAATACTCAGGTGTATTTAGTTCAGGTTGGTCTCGTTGGTGGATGCCAATGGTAGAACAGTGGTGGGTAGAATCCATTAATTCCACGTCTTATCTTCGTTCAACACCCGCAAGCGAACGAGTGAAATTGATAAATGAAAAATTAGGAATAACAAATATTTTTCCATCGGATAGAATCGAAAAATCTGATAGTGAGGAATATTGGACAGTATGTAAAGGCTATTATCGGCCTCTTGATCCTGTTGATGGCCTAATAATATACGGTCAAGAAAATCTGTATCCATGGCAAGATTCTGAATATGTTTCAATTGATGCTGCTTTACGAAGGAAGAATGTTGACAGTTGGAAAAAAGTCGCAAAAATTGAGGAAGAAAGACTTAATGAATTACAAGTGCAATTTAAAAGACCAAGATAGTTATGGGAAAGGGAGCTGTAGGTTCTGCTTTAAATAACATAGCAGAATTGCTGAAAAAAGAAAAAATTTGTGCAAATACTAAACCACTTTCAGATGCCGCCAAAGATTTAAATATTAGGAATGACTCTCCTAATATGTGGGGATATAATTTACAAAAATTAATTTTCAACAATCTTGAAGCACCAAGAGGCACTGAACCAAGTAATGTAGGTACATTAACGGCTACTCTAAGTGTCGAAATACACGAAAAAGACCTTGATGTTACTGACGTTTCTAATCGTATCATTGTAAACAAGGTCACTAACGGTTTAGAAAAAAAATACTATCTTTCTATTGAGGTTTCAGGGTTCGTCAAAGATGATTCTGAAACCATTAAAGTATTATCATATTGGCACTTAGATTTTGATAGTAATAATGAAAATGAATACGTACATCCAGATTTTCATTTGACGTTTGGGGGGAAAAACATGTCAAAAATTAAACTAGGTAACGTATTGCTTTTACCAGCTCCAAGATTGCCCCATCCTCCGATGGATGCAATTTTAGGTATTGATTTTATTATTAGTCATTTTATTAAAAAAGACAAAAGTTATAAAATTTTGAATGATCCTCAATATAAAAGCGCTGTAAAATCATCTCAAGAACGCTTATGGAAACCTTACATGCTTGCTATGGCAAACCATTGGTGTAATTTTTCATGTTCTAAATATCAAGGAGGAAGGGAATTGGCGGGAAAGTATTGTCCATCATTAATATCCATTTCTAAAAAATAAAATCCTATGTAATACAATATACAATCATAATTTGTTTTCTTCTTAACTCCACATCTTTTTATAATTTTACAAAGCAATCATCAAAGAATGAAGGGTTTTCTGTGACTTTTGAGTTAATAAAATCGAAACCACTGTTAGCATAAGCTTAAATAGACCGGTTGATGCTACGTATTTCACGTTCAACATCATTTTGTTTCATGGTTTCTAATTACTGAAATCCATATTTGATTTTGCAAACTTGACAATCCATAAATACTGAACAATTTGAGCAGCACCATTTGACGATTTAATACACATTTTACGGTATTTACTCAGCTTCTGCCAAGAAAAAAGTCATTATCAACTTTCATATTTTGATCCAAATGCGTATTCTTCCAAGTTTCAGGATTTAACATCACCGTGATATATTCTTCATAAACAGAGCCATCTAACATTTTCCCTGTTTTATTATCTCTCTGATCCGTCTGTACATCGCTATGAGAATAGACATGGATCAAGGCATCGGTAATTGAAGTAACAACATGCTTTCGAATGTTCATATATGACAAATCCAAAATTAATTTGCCCCTAAAAGGAACCCGATAATATCCATAAAGGTGTCTAACTCGGAAATTATCAGGAATTTGATAAAGCGATAAATTCCATTCACCTTCATATCTCAAATTCATTAAAATCCTAGGAAGATTGAATTTAACTTCTTCAAAATTAGCGAATTCAACAATGTTCACATTTACAAAACCATCAATGTTATTGCCAATAAGCACAAACTTTGAAAACTTATCCAGAGTTTTGCAATAAACCTTTTTTGTTGGATAGATGTTTATCATATCAGTAGAAATTAAATTATTTAAAGCCAAATATAACAAATAAAACCCAATTTTCAACTAAATTCTTTGTTTTTAAATCATAACTAAACAAAATTTGCTGCCCTTGCTCTTACTGAGTTGTCAATAATATCACATAAAGCAGAAGATGTTGTGTATCCAATTTTACTCAATCCATCAACAACTCTACCTATATCGATTCCCAATTCAATCTTATTGCTCATAATACTAAATTTATATTTGAATATTAATCAGATCAACCTCTTTTAACAATTTCACAAAGCAGTCATCATCATCAAAAAATGAAGGGTTTTCTGTAACCTTTGAGTTAATGAAATCGAATCCACCGTTGGCATAGGCTTCAATGGACCGACTAATGCTGCGCATTTCGCGTTCAACATCTTTTTGTTCCATGTTCTCTAATTTATTAAAATCTATATTTGATTTTACGAACATTGACATCCAAAGATACTGAACAATTTGTGCAGCACCATTTGAGGTCCAATCCCGCATTGGTACACCAAATGTTTTTGTATCTTCATCATCAGAAATGGGTAATGGGTTGTCTAAAGATAGCCCGATGAAAGCAGAGTAAATATAGAGTTCATAAAAATTGGTAAAGAATTTTCCAAGATCATAACTTTTTTCCCCTTTTTCGTGGAAGTCAATAGCCCCTTTACGAGCATATCCTTCAATAAGTCTTCGGTATTTCATTGAATACCTTGGTGTTTTTTTTCCTAATTCGTCTGCTAAATCAATCATATCTATTAGTTTAGGGGAGTTATTTTTGTAGATAATTCTTTTCTGTTCATTCGATTTTTCTCTGGTATAGATGGTTCAATCAGAAAAATTGATCCAATATTTTTCACTTCTTTTAATAAGCGTTCGCGTAAAGCTATATTATGGTAAAAATCGTAGCTAATAATGATACTTTGTGCAAAAACATCGCTAACCGTATCACAAAATCCCATGGTATAATTGTCACTAAATTTTGAAGTTGGAGCATCGGTAATCAATGGATGAAAATCCGATTTTCCTTTAGCAGTAACAATCGCCATTATCGTGCTCAATTTGATGAGGATAATATTTGAATCATTTATGGAGGTTAACTCAATACCATTGTTATCAATATTTTTTGGCATGTAATTATTTCCATGTTTTTTAAGAATTATTCGACCTTGGACTGATCTATTATCTGCTGTCATTCGTTGGAAATGCATGTTAGCTTCTTCTTCAATGCGTTTAATCTGCTCCTCGTAAACCTGATCACGAGTTGTTCTTGCTAATTCATAAAAGGCGTCTAAAACCTCCATTTTTTCAACGATTTCCTGATCAGCCGCTTCTCCAATAATATTTTTAAGCTTATTATTTACTTCTAGCAAATCAGCCCTATAAGTTTTGATTCTTTGGTTAATCTCAAATTGCTGTTTCTTGAATTTGTCTTTGTCGGAATCATACATTCGAAACGAGCGCACAATATCTTTTGAATCCTCTTCGCTGATTGAACTTGTTCCTAACAAATGTTTAAGTCTAGCATCATACATTTCATATTCACGCATTTCCGCTGATCGCATTTCCTCAAGTTTATCAATTCTTATTAACTCGGTTTGAATGGATGAATCAACATTCATAATGCTATTAGTTTTAAGGTGATAAGCATTGTGATATAATCCCATGAAGAATTTTTTAAAATCATTTTGAAGAAAGTCAGAATAATAAACCCGGGTATTTTTTGTACGTTCATACATTTCTGCAAGATATTGGTGAGCATGATCACCTTCTTCAAAGGCCCTATCACATAAAAAACAATGTTTATCATTCAGCATTTCATTTAAATAGGTTGCATTGGGTACATTTTCTGGCAACCTACTTTTTCGAGCTTCCTCTTGTTGTAGCTTTATTTTATGTTCGATTTTAAGATCTTCCCTCTTCTCATCGAAATCTTTTATTTTTTGCTCAAAAGCTTCAAAATATGAACCAGCATTACGTAGTAGCCACTGTTTACTAAACAAATTATTGTTAAATCCCTTTCTTGCTAATTCAAGTTTTTCTTTAGCACGTCTTGTTTTTTCAGAGGCATTTTTCAATTCTGATTTTATTTGCTCCAATTCCTGTGCATCCTTTATTTTACCTAAGAGATCATCCTTATATTCTTCAGCGATTTCTAAACTCTTTTCAACTGAACTTAAGTCATTCTCTGCATTACTTATCCTTTTCTCTAATTCTTCCTGTCTCCTATATAAGGTATTTGATTCTTCTTCATTTTTCGATTTGGATTTTAATTCACTTTTATATGCAGCCTCTGCTTGTTTGAATACTTTATATGCAACATCTTTAATAAAATCATAATGATTGATATCACTTAAAATATTGATTGCTTCTGTCAATGAGTTCTCTTTCTTGAAGTCGATTAAACTATCAACCTGTTCACCCTGAAACCATAAATAAGGTTTCATATCATTTGGCAGAAGTTTATTTGCAATTCTATCGAATGCATCAACACCCTGCATTGGCCTAAAATTCAAAATATCTTTTTTTTCAATTGATTTTATACTTATTGTTAATATCTTCCAACATTCGGGATCATTAAAATCTTTTGACTCTTTTAATTTCTGGATTGTCAGTTTCCGTTCAAGCAGATATTCATCAGGATATTCACTATTGAGTTTAAAGTCTTGTAAAACTAATTGAACCTTTGTTGTAATTTGTTCTCCAACAATGCAAATGGATTTAGCCATATCTGAGAACAAATTAATTCCAACATCAGAGGTTGAAGTTAATAGTCTTGTTGTACTATCAAATATTTTATCATAAAGCACCCAAAAGAAGGCATCGTATAGTTTTGACTTACCGGATCCATTGTCCCCAATAATTACATTGAGCCCTTTTTTAAATTCAAAGGTATTTTGCTTTAGTGAGCCTGAATAACATTGAAAATTTTCAAGAGCAATAGACTTTATAATCATATTGTTTCGCGTTTGAATGATTGATTTATTTTTCGAGCAACTGAATCAATGGATTGGTCACTTTCTAAATTCAGAATTGTAGTTTTTATTACATCAATTAATCGATTCGGTGTATCATTAAATAAGCTGATCGACTGTAGCTGTAGCTCAGTCAAACCTGTTTTCTCTTTGATTAACGGATTCTGCATGAATTTTCTAAATATTTCATTTTTATTCATGGTCTACTTTTTTATTTATGGTTTGAAAAACATTAATAAGCAATGGCTTTTATTAAATATCTTCAGTCTTATCCCATATTGTTTTTGCAGCATCCGCGTCTTTCTTTAAAAATTGATTGATTTTACGAACGGCATAATCAACAGATGGATTGTGTTCAAGGCTTAAAATAGAAATTCTTATTACGTTAATTAATGGATCAGTACAATCATCGTTTATATTTATTGTACCTACTAGTCCTTCATAATTAACCTCCCGGTCTTTTAAACTAAGGCTCTGTAAAAACCTTTTAAATATTTCGTTTTTATTCATCTTTACATCGGATAATTACGTGTTAATCTCAAATAAATCAATGTCATAATATCTGCAAACATCCATTACCATGTTTATTGCATCGTACTGATTTCTCGCCATAAATGAAAAGTCGGCAACACGATGAAGCTCATTTTCAACTTGAGAACGTTCCATGGCAAATGTTGCACTTTTTTCTTTATTTAAATCTGTTTTAGGAATAACCACCAAGTCATGAATAACAGCGAATTTTTTATCAATATGTTGCCTCAATATCCTTCCTCTGCGTTGTATAAATTGTCGCGGATTACCAGTGCTTGAACAAAATATTGCTAATTCAGCTCGAGGAATATCCACACCCTCGTCTAAACATTTCATGGCAGTAAGCACGTCAATACTTCCTTTTTCAAAAGAATCCAAAATAAATGACCTATCATCTGTTTCGCCGGTAAAACTTGCAACACGTATAGAATCATTTGTTTGCATAATTGCTTGGTTATATTGCTGAATAATATTCTCGTCATCAATACTATTATGATCTATTCCTTCAGGCACATAAACAAAAGTATATTTAAGCTCTCCTCTCTTTTTGTATTCATCCTTTATGATTCTTTTAAAAATGGTAAGCTTGTTTACCGCTTTATGAATAATCCGTTTCCTTTTCATTAAAAATTGTGTCGCTACATCGGCATTCTTAAATTTTTTAGTTTCAGAGTCAAAAAACTTGAGTAATTTAAGTGTAATATCTTTGTAATCATCAAATTCTTCATCGGTCAATTGCACAATATGTGGAAAGTATTCATATTGGCATAAAATACCTTTGGCAATGGCCTCTTCCATGGTGAAAGTATATGTATACGGAGGCTTATTCATAAAAAACTTCTCCATGGCATCTGTTCCTTCATCATCATAAATCCGTTTAGGTGTAGCAGATAATCCAATTCTTTTAGTAAATTGGGTATCAGATAGTACGTCTAAAACCTTAGGTGATGCGATATTATGTGCTTCATCTGCGATAAAAAGGGTTTCCTTAGGAATATACTTCAAAAAATTCTGTAAAGGCAATCGGGCGAATGAAACGTAGGTGGAAATTACTATAAAGGATTTATTGCCACCATATTCAAATAAAGTAGTTAGTTTACTAAGTTGTTGTTTCCAATTTGCATCTATACTTACTAATATTGGATTCTTTATGTTGAACTTATCAATTTCTTTTACCCATTGTAATTGTAAGTCATTTGTTGGCACGAGGATTATTGCCTGATAAAAACCCGTTTTATAATGCTCATTCAATAAACAATTTAGGGCAGTTATGGTCTTGCCTGTTCCAGTAGCCATTGCGAAGATTCCTTTGAAGCCATTCCCAACCCATTTTTCATATGCTTCTTTCTGGTATTCACGTGGTCCTTCTGGAAAAGGAAACCTTGGAGAATTCTGATACTTCACGAGTTCCTCATTTAATTCGTGTAAGATATCATTTGTCCGTTTTCCATATTCTCCTTTTTTTAAGTACTGATCAATGAGTACTTGTTCATTTTGCAATAATTTGTTCAAATCACTGTTCCCAAAACTGTTAAGAATTGTTTCAGTTGTTTCATTGATTGGCAGGTAATCAACAAAATCGGCATTTTTATAAAATAGTTTGTCAAAATAAGCGCAATATTCATTTATTGCAACACGGTCTTTATCTGTATCCCACGATTCTTTTACTTCAACTTCCTCAAGATTGCTGATCAGTCCAGATGCAGTGAAATTGCACGAACCTTTAAAGTAAAGCTGATTAATGCCATCGCCAAAAATACCAGATTTGTAATGGGAAATACCATTGCCATCTTTTGGGGTAATACAAACAAACTCAATTCTGTTTTTTGAAATAAGGTAGGCGAGACATTTGAAAAAGTGCTTGCCCCTATCCGATAGATCAGCAGCAAGGTTCTTCAAGTCGATTTGCTTATTTAGCAAGTCCTCATTTTGTAATCTTTGCCCTTCTAAAATCGCTTCTTTATCGGGAGTACTAAGGAATTGATTGATAATCAACCTTACATTCCCCCCATTGGCAATGAATTTGGCAAACCCAAGCGCAAGTATATTAATAGCCGATGAACTGAAATAACCTAAGAGAAAATCAAATTGTGTACTGTTTACCAAACCTTCAAGGAAAAAAGTATAAGGCTCATAATCACTGCCAGTTCTGTAAGCCCTACTTTTTGGTAGTTTGATATGTTGAAGGTTTAGGGTCATAGATGCAAAAGGATAATTTTAATAGTAAAAGTTTCAGGATTAACAATAAAACAAAAGTAATTAATATAAGATTCAATTTCAATTTTGGTCTGCATATTTATTCCTTGTTTTTATATAATCCTGTTTAAAGATATTTCGTCAATAACGATTTTCCGGACGATTCACAAAAAAATGTCCTAAACAGGATTGGCATAACTTTGGGTGGGCAATTGTGGGTCGAATAACTGATGCCATTGGCAGATAATTACCCATTTATTTCGTATGGTGCTGCACACTCGGGCTAGAAATTTCAGGAATAGGTCCTAAAAGTGTATATGCTGGTCACTTTAATGGTAATTAACATTGAATATGGTAAATAAGGTTTTGTTCGGGGGGGTGGGCCAGGGCTATTAAGGTTAAAACAGGGGAAGAATAAGGTTTGTTCCGGCATAGAAATCCTATTTTTCTCAATCCTCAGCTGGTTTGAATTACTAAAAACGGGATATCTTTCCTTTATAAGCATGGTATTGATCGAACCCGTTTCAAAAAACCTTATTTTTGTTTTCCAAACCTTAATAGCCAGGGAACAATATACATCTAAACCTTATTTACCTTATTTTCAGATATTTAATTTTAATAATGTTAAAACAAAAGCATTCGAATGATGATGTAGTGTCCGGGTGACTGGATCGGCAAATCTTTGTGTGGGCAGTTGCTTGGAGTCACCGGGACACTGCATCCTAAAGTTAGCCACCTATTTCGTAAAAGTATCATTTGGAGAACATTCCATTAAATCAATATTCTTCGTTCTAATGAGGATATCCTGAAAGTCAGACATATTTATTAGGCTTTCTTGTTACGGCGCAGATGGCATTTGATCGTTTTATGAGATTCTGATTGCGCCGCAAGGATCAGGGGAATGGTTCTTTTCTACAATAATGTAACCTCTACGAGGTATTGATTTTGCCGGAGAAATGTTTGGATTTAGTCATTTGAAAAGTAAACCAGGAAAGCTGTCCAAAAGGACATTTAATCTAAGTAAATATTTATAATATGCTATATATTAAATAATTGCATCGAAATCCCCCCTGCCCCCCTTTAAAGAAAGGGGGAGTCCCCATAATATGATTTATCTCCTTTTAAAGGTAAAATAGGTTGGGAAAATGGTCAGGTTTTACACTGATTTTCAGGTGTCTGATAAGATGAATCGGTCTTCTGCTCAGTTTTGATTAAAAAATCTTCCAATGAAATGCGTTGTCCTGAATCAAGTTGGTTGATCCCCGTTCTGATCTCTTGTTTTTGTGGATCAGATAGTTCAAGCCAGAAATCTTTCATGTGCTATACTTTATTTCAACAATTCAATTTTCTGAAGGACCAAACCATAGTGGCTACCGGGGGGATTGGCCTGGATCTTAACGCCATTCCAATCGGGCGCAAAATTGCCCGAATACAGGAGCCATGCGGTTTTACCATCCTTGCTGATAAATTTGGAGGGGATGTTGACGAAATAGGCCTGCTCCCCGAAATTTCTCAGGTAAGTGATCATTTTCCATTCCCCATCCAACCTGTCCGATTCAAGGAAATAGGTGTTCATTCTGGCACAAGTATTCCCACCATCGGTCACGCACATCAGAAACTTTTTTAGCGGGGCATTGTAAGTAACGGTAACGCATCCCATATTGTTGTCCCATTCAAGGAGCGGTTTGATCTTTTTGAAATCATTGGTCCACAAAGGAAACCCTTTTTCATCCTTGCCAGCGTAAAACTCATATTTTGAGGCATCGTTGATGTTTTCTATTGACGGGACAACCCTCAGCAGATAGATCTGATCGCCCGTGATCCAGCTGTCGTTGTAAAAACGGTACGGACTGTCGTTTTTATCGGCACCATGGGCAACCAGATATGCCTTTCCATCGGGCGAATATTGCATGTTCTTCCCAAAATCGACGAAATGGGGCGACCCAATTTTTACAGGATAGCCATTGATCCCTGTTTCTCCAAACAATGGTTTTGAGGGGGTATGGGTACAAGCTTTCCACGTGCGGCCATAATCAGTAGAATATCGAAAGCCGACAAATGGCCCCATCCAAGGCCAGTTGAATATCGAATCCCCATAATGTGCACCTCCATCTGGCGCAAGGCAATAAGTGCCATAATACCATATCTTATTGTGGATCAGGCTACCGCACGGATACCTGCCCTGATAAGGACTTGGTGATGCTTTTGACAATCCCAGGCTATAGACCTTGAGCGAAAGGGGATCATCGCCTTCAATGACTGCCTGGCCGGTTGTGGCATTTTCACCTGCCGAATTTGAGGTTTCAAACGATCCATCCAATCGTGGACATTGTCCATCTGTAAATGGGGAATAGAGATTGCCATCGTCAGCCCATGTTGGGTACCACGTATCGGCAACATGGAAACCGCTCTTGAAGCCAAGAAACTTAATCCCGGTTAATTCTTTTGATTGCTTAAAAGGGCTACCGGAAGGAACTTCGGATTTCCATACGAAGGGTTTAAAACTTAGCGTATCGGGCCTAACAAATGATGGCTGTGATTTTGCCGTAAAACACATAACCATCAGAATGACAATAATGTATAAATGCAATTTTGTTTCCATAATTGAAATATTATCTTTTGAAAATGCACCAAAAAGCGACTACTTTGCCCACTCAGCCTCCACATCGGCAATGCTCTTGGACTTTGGCTTACCAAGCAACTCATATCCAGTTTCAGTGATCAGAAAATCCTCTTCATTCCTGAGTCCTCCGAAATTCTTGTATTCCTCAACACGTTCAAAATCAATATAGTCGATGTTGTGGTTATTGGCTCTCCACTGATCGATCAGTTCCGGAATAAAATAAATACCTGGTTCAATGGTCAATACAAATCCTGGTTCGAGCTTGCGCCCCAAACGAAGGTATTTCAATCCAAACTGAGTGCTCTTGGGTTCCCCGTCGTACCCAACATACACTTCGCCAAGATTTTCCATGTCGTGCACGTCCAAGCCCATCATGTGGCCCAATCCGCAAGGAAAAAACAGGGCATGTGCACCATTGATCAGGGCATCCTCCACATTGCCCTTCATCAGTCCCAGGTCCTTCAACCCGCGGATAATCACCCTGGAAGTTTCAAAATAGACCTCCTTAAAAGGGACACCTGGCTTGAGCATCGAAATAGCCGTATTGTGACTTTCGAGACAAATTGAATAAATGTCCTTTTGCTTCGAAGTAAAGCGGCCATTTACCGGAACAGTACTCGAAAGGTCCCCGGCATAGCCCATGGCAGTTTCGGCCCCGGCATCGAGAAGGAACAAATCGCCATCTTTCAACACATTTCCATGATAATGATTGTGAAGCGTTTGGCCATTTATGGTGGCAATAATCGGGAAGGAGATTTGTCCACCCGCCTCAACTGCAATTTTAAGGACTGCTGCTGCAATCTGAGCTTCTGTGACACCGGGCTTTGCCATACGCATGGCAAGGGTGTGCATCTCAGTGCTGCGGTCGCAGGCTTTCCGTATTTCTAAAATTTCCTCTGGGGATTTGTAGTTGCGCTGGTTAACTACGCCCATTATTAGACCCAATGAGGCTTGTTCTTTTGATTGATTGGGTAGTATTCCTAGCCAATCGAACAGTTTGAGTTGATGTTCAGGACGGTAAGGGGGTAAAAAATGGATTTTTCTTCCTTTGGCAGAAGAGGATTCAAGAAAAATCCTCAGCGAAGCAATATCTCCCGATTTTGCCACACCGACCTGAAGCGCCTGATTCGCAATTGTAGGCTGTGGCCCCATCCAAACAAAATCTTCAACAGTGAGGTCATTGCCAAATATCATCTCCTCCCCTGTCTCACAATCCAATATGCCGGCCAGGGAGGGTTGATTCAATCCAAAAAAGTAGAGGAAAGTACTGTCCTGCCTGAAATGATACCCATTGTCGGTATAGTTCATCGGGCTCTCGTCGTTTCCCAATAAGAGAATCAACCCATCTCCTACCAATTTTTTGAGTTTTTCGCGCCGCTGTACGTAAATATCTTTTGAGAACATAATTTTGGTTTTTATATTTGTTTTTAATGACCCTTTAGAATAGCCATGTTGTTATTTTCTCTTTGGATTGCTATTTCTCAACCATTGTAATTTCATCTTTTCTGACTTAACTATTTCTTAAGCCCATATTAAATCACTATTATCCGTTTAAAATTGAAGCCTTTAAAGATATCGCAACTACGTTGTTTCAATAGTTCCGTAATGCATTTAACTACAAAGATTTAGCAACTACGTTGCGGAAAATAATGCTGCGTAGCAGTAAAATCTTTGTAGAATATTATTTAAAACAAAATAAAGCCACGTAGTGGTGACATAAATGTAAACTCCTCATATTATTTGGATTACAAATCTTATTTTAATTTAGCCGGACACATGTGATATTAAATACCTATCTGGATTAATAATCGTTTGTAACCTTAATAACAGCAGCTTCCTGCAACGCCAATTTTAATCTTAGGCTTTGGGGTATGGCTACTTTTATTCCACCTTCAACTCTCTTGCAATTAAGCTTCTGTTTTAATGAAACCAGGCTGGCTTTTAGTTTCCCGTTTAAGGTTGTCTTAACCGTAATTTCAGCAGGCAATTCTTTCTCATCTTTTGAAGGCAAATAAATGGCATAGATCGTATGATCCCCTTTTGCAGTGTAGGCAACTTTGCTGTCAAGGAATGGTTCAACGGGATTCGTTCCGTAGATCGCCTCTCCATTGGCATCCAGCCATTTGCCAAGCATTGCAAGGTTTTCATAGACTTTTGGTTCGAAATCTCCCTTCCCATTCGGACCCACGCCCAACAGAAGGTTCCCACCTTTTGCTACAATGTTGACAAGCAACTGCACCAGCTCTTTGGATGATTTGTAATGGTCATTCTTCACCCAACCCCAGGCTCCACCCATGGTGATGCAACTTTCCCATGGAACCATCAAAGGCTTTTCCGGTGTTTTTTGCTCAGGAGTCAAATAATCCTCATATTCACTTTGCACCCAACGGTCCACCACAAGCATTCCGGGCTGTTTGGCGCGTGCCTTTTCGGCAATCAATTTCATGTTGATATCCATGTCATAAGGATAGGTGCAAAACTCTGCAACTTTTTTTGTAATTGCCGATTTCGGCATCACCCAGCAGCCGTCCAGCCACAGAATATCAACCTTGCCATAATCGGATGTAAGCTCATTGATCTGATTTTGGGTATATTCCACAAACTTTCTCCACCGATCGGGATGTTTGGTAATGTCATAATTGGGATTCCGGTCTTTGGGAGGATAATAGGGCCACCAGAAATTGGGTGTTGTCCAGTCTGGTTTTGAAAAATAGATTCCGGTTGCCAATCCTTCTTTTCTGGTGGCATCCAAAACCTCTTTTAAAACATTCGATTTAGGATTTGCCGAGAAAGGACATCCTTTATCCGTTACTTTAAAATCGGTGTATTTGGAATCATAAAGACAAAATCCATCATGGTGCTTTGATGAATAGATCAGATATTTAGAACCGGAGCTTTTAAACATCTTAGCCCACTTTTCAGGATCAAAGTTTACCGGATTAAATCTGGACTTTGTGTTACGGTAGTCATTGCAAAACTTGTAGTAGTCGTCGTATCCATTACGGGTAATCCAATCTTCGGGACACAAAGCCCACGATTCGACGATTCCAAGTTCTGAATACAATCCCATATGGATCAACAACCCAAATTTGTAACCTTGCCACTTCCTGAGGTTTTCCATTACTTTCGGGTCTTTTGGCCATGTATATCCTTGATCATTCGACAAATTCTGTGTTAGCTTTGTGGCCAACGGATCATCTTTTGACACCACTTTTGTGTCATTTCCAGTTTGGGCAATGGTGCTGCCTTCCCAGAAAACAAGGCAAAGGAGAATTAAGGAAATTAATTTACGATTCATATCTACTGATTTTAAGTGTCCAAATTTAACAAAAAACAGGCCGGGGCATAAGTATTTGAGTCTTTCACTTTATCTGCCAGTCATTTGTGTAATAACCCGTACGTATAACCCCATCGATCCCTTTTTTGGGCATGTCGGGAGTGAATATCAGGTAATCAGGAAAACCGCTTCCCCCGGTTAAATATTGGTTTGCATCGGCTGCATGCATTCCTGAAAGACCGGTACCGGTCACCGCAGCAACCGAAGCTATTTTGCTGTCCCTGCGCGGATACATCAGGTAGGCGCCGTAGTTATCTCCCGAAAAATTTTCACTTCCGATCCTGACATTGCCTCTTGTTACCTGTATGGGACTTTCTGCCAGCATCTTATTCCATGCCATGTTGGTTGATGCATTTCCATAAATGATGATTCCTCTATCGGGATAATCCTCAGGCTTGAAGAGCTTGTCGGCAACCATGTCAACAGCCCCATTTGCCCGGTAATACCACATTTCCGCATCGTACTTTGCCCTGGCAAGGGACCACGCGTTCTCTTCACTGCTGCCTGTTGTACCGTAAACAAAGACCATCCTGTTATTGAAGGCTTCTTTGAAGGTTCCGTTTCTTAAAGTCCCTTTCTGCTCATATCCAGGCACTTTGCATGGTTTCCAGTTGTTTTCGCCACTTAGATAAAGCACTCCGTCGGCCGGTTTCTTCACCTTCAAGGTGTTGCTGTCAATATTCAGTTTGATTGAATCCCCTTTTAAATCGGATACGTCCAGCTTCAGTACGGAGATATTTTCTGTCTCTCCGCTGATCGCTGAATTCCCTTTATCTCGGCTGAACCTGATCCTGCTGTAAGCCAGCGGTTCTTTCTGCTGAACAATTGTAGCCCAACTGTATGATGATGAAACTGCCGGATTTGCAGTCGTGAAATCGATGGTATTGATTAAGCTGTCGGGCTTTATGGCGTGCCATTTGAAATATTCGAAGAGAGGTGGCCAGTCAACACTTTCATTCGACCACCAGTGGCTCCCTCCGGGATACTCGTAATAACTGAAATCCGCCTGGAACTTTCCAAGCACTTCGCACATCTGCCTGGCGTATCTCACCGGAACAGTATTGTCTTTGTCACCATGCAGCACATAAACACCTCCGGCCGAATAATTAGGAGCCAGTTCCAAAACATTGCTGCCATTGCTTGCCCGCAAGATGAGCCTGCCTGTCTGAATTTCACTCTGGTCCGGGATTTTTCCATCGGCAGAACCGTAACCCATGAGGGTAGGATAACCTGAACATGGGGCAATGGCCGCCCATTTTCCGGGATAGGTTGCACCCAGGAACCATGTTCCGTGCCCGCCCATGGAATGACCTGTCAGAAATATCTTTGACGGATCGGGATTGAATTCCTTCCTGGCAATATCCAATACCTCAAGGGCATCCAACCTGCCCCAGTCCTCCCAGTTAAAACCCCGGGGGCGGCGGTTCGTGGGAGCTACAAGATCCCCCCAATCTTTAGATTTGTATGCCCGGGCCTGACCAATCGCTTCAACCCCGGCGCCATGCACCGAAAGGAAGAGGGCGCCCCTGACTTTGGAGTCCCCACTCCGCGGGGTAACGGCAAAATACTGCAAACTCCCGTCTATGTTGCTGATAAAAGTACGGCAATAAGGCTGTTCTGCGGATACAGATTCAATTTTTATGCTGCATCCATCCATGGCTTTTTCTCCTGACAACAATGTTAATTTGCAGTCAACACTTCCCTTGTCACTTACACTTGATCCGTTAAAACTGAAAGGTGATTTTCGTGAGCTGAAAGGCAGGATAGCAGGCACTTCTGTAGTCATTATCTTTCCCTTCAAGTCGGACCTCAGCCTGAGTCCTTTAAGCGGCTTTGAAGTTGTGTTGATGATGACCACTGCACCTGTCAGGGAATCCTTCTTTTGCCCCGCCACGATAAAAGGAAGTGTGGCATCCGAAGGGCTGACGTAAACAGATGATCGGGGGAATATGAGCCTAGCGGTAATTCCCTGCGACATCATCGATGATGTCCTTGCATAGATCTCGTTCAATCCCTTCTTCAACTTGACCGGGACAAACATATAGTTTTGCTCATAAGGATCTCCGGCATGAGCTTCGCCATTAAAATAGAACATTGCGTTCCCTGTAATTTTGATGACTGCACCTTCTTCTTTCTTTGAAACATAGGTCAGGTAAATATATCCGTTGGATGCCACCCTGCCCCTGAATCTGCCAGATGAATCAGCCTTTATCTCCTGCCATGCAACATCTTTACCATCACTGCTTTTAAAAAGGATTCCGCCTTGTTTTGGCGTATTATAGCCGCTTTCAAAATATCGAACGGAAAACTGATCCGTATAAAAGGCCTGCCGCCCGTATTGGTGACAGTTGGCGATTGCCAAACCTTCACGGAAAATAAATTCAGTTTGCGCTATTGTTGTTAATGGAAAAATAATTAATGACAAAAGCAGATAAAAAAAAGCATTTCGTTTCATTTTCATAAATATTTAAGGTGCAATTTCGACTTCATACCTGCAGGAAGCTGATAGGCGGTTTGGCCATTCGCCGCTCTTTCAATACCTTCTTTAAGTTCAACTTTTTCCCTACTGTCGAGGATCATTTCACAATCCATCCCATTCGGGATAGTGATTGAAATTGTCCGATCAGATTTTTTGCCGGTCATTTCAAACTGTATTGTTCCCTTTACAGTATGTGCAAGGACTCTTAGTTCTTCGAGATCACCCGGTTGAGGGGTGAGGGTGCATTTTTCAAATCCTGGTTTTACAGGTAGAATGCCCAATATCCCATGATAGATCATGATTAGTGGTGCGACCGCACAATGGCTCCATTGATGACTTGAATCATGCTTTACCTCCCAATCCTCCTGAAGCGTGTTGTTCTCGATTACCGAATCCATTTTTCCCCAACGGTTTCTGAAATCATCAATGACGATCTGGATGGCTTTCCCTTTTGCAAGGGCCCAGTATCTCCAGATCGCATTGCAAGGGTACGAAATGCCTAATTCTTTCGGACATTCAGAGATTATTTTAAGTGCATTGCCGCTGTTGCCACCCGGGCATTGGTCATATAAAATAGCTGTTGCCAGACTCCTGTCGCAATACCGGACTTCCTTTTCCTCCTCAACCCATGGAAGATTGCACACAAAGACTTTTTTCGCTGAATCCCAGTACTTTTCAACACACGATTTTTCAAGTTGAATACCAAAATCCGCTATTTCCTTGCTCCAATCATTGTTGCCAAATTGAATACAAAGTTTACTCAAGGCATGTTGGCACATTGCAGCAACATACAGATTCAATGCACATTGCTTATGCCGTTGTTTTTTAAAGGCAATATGGTCAACCCAAACTGAGGGCACTCCTAATCCATCAACAGGTATCAGACCATCCTCTCCAAGTGATCTTTGCAAAAACTTAAAGAAAACAAGTAAACGGGGATAGGTCTCCTTCAGGGCATCAATTTTTCCGGTGTACAAAAAATAATACCAGGACTCGAAACAAAAACCGACACTATGGTCAACAATCGGACCCCATCCGGTGAGTTGCATTTGTCGTTCAATTAATCGTGCAAGCCGGTCAAATGCCGGCCAACTGTCCATAAAAACACCATCAGTACCAAGACCCTGCCCGAAAGTATTGACAAACCTGGCAGGTAAGAGCGTGTCGCCAAATGAATAGTAAATTGCATGAAGCTGATGGCTACCATCACCACTGTATTGTTGCCTTTCGCGTGCCATCCCATCGACTATGGTATCGTGGGCACAGTTGTACAGCGTATTGACTGTAGCGTCTATTAAACGTTGCAGGATTTTGTCATTGGTAAAAATTTCAGGGGTATGTTTCCATGGAAACATCCTCCTTCTTACGGCAATATTTTTCAGGTGTATCGGACGATTGTAATTCCGGATATGGAATTGTATCCACCGATAACTTTCAAAATCAAAGGTTTCGAAGACATTTTCACCCTCTTTGCAGATGAACCGCGTCCAGGAATTAAAATGAGAATTCAGAAATACCGGACCGCCTGGCTTATGGGCCTCATGTACAAGCATTTCAACAATTGTCCCTTCCGGAGCGTCAATTGTGAAAAGTGGCCAACCGACCATTTGTTCCTTACATTCAAAGGTCAGGACTACAGCCCAATCTTTCCTGGTTTCAATCTTCCATTCACCATCTTTAATTTCTTCTGCCGGTTTTCCTGCCTCGAAATCAAAAGCATCCGGCGTAATTGATTCAAAATAGTCTTCAGCAGGCCGTTTCCAATCAATCCAGGCTGCCTCACGAAGTGTAAAACCACCAATGATTGTTTCTTTCATTAACGGGACAGAACGCTCGCGCAACGAACAAATATCCCTGTTGCCCGAAATCTCCCACAAATATTCGGGTGTGCCATTGCATACGGATGGCTTATCTCCAAGTGAACCATATATTTTTGAAGTCAGCCATTTCTTGTCAGCAGTAAATCCAGGCAAATCCCAACCAAATGGATATATGCGTGCATCAAACTCTTCCTGAAATGACCGCAGGAACCAACGTTTGTAATTACCAGGCCGCCAACTGCGGGCAAGGCATGATTGCCAGCTATTGTCAGATACGATTTGAGAAGCTGAACCATCAGGCAGCTCAATGTTAAGTTTAAATATGAGTCCCGGCTTGCCCATTGGAGATGTCCCATCCCCATGGCCAAAATACAAGACAGTGCATGCGATCACATTTTCACCGGAAATAAGATAACCCGACAAGTCCAATGGGTCAGCCTCCATCCATCGCGGATCGCACGGAGCCGGCCCCCATTGGACACGTTTTCCGTTAATTGTCAATTTATACCTGCTATCTGCCAGAATATACCCGGAAGCCTTTTTGGGGGCAACTCCCATAGTTATTGTTTTTCTGAAAAGTATAACGGTATTCGCCAAACATCTTTCCATAGGATACCAAATCCATCGGGCAGGAGATAAATCAATGGGATTTAGGATTGAATGATTGTCGGGGGATAACGGACCCGGAACAGATAACTTTGATTTATCCCTGACATTCGGATTACTGGTCACCTTCTCTGAAAGTAAGACTCCTCCTCCTGAAAGAACCGATGTTTTAAGGAAATTTCTCCTGGAAAAATATTTGGAATTACTCATGGTTTAAATAATTCAATTGGTTTGTAGTATTTATTAGTTGTCGCAAATATAACCGATAAACAGCATTGCTTTCAGATATAATTAGGAATTTTAGGTTATTCTACAAACAATTTATGGAATCGACAGATCCACCAGGATTTACGAATCTGTCAGATTTTTTATCAAATAGAAATAGGTTGGCGATTTTTCAAAAAAAAAGAACCGCCATTTCTGACGGTTCTTATGTCGGGGTACCAGGATTCGAACCTGGGACCCCCTGGTCCCAAACCAGGTGCGCTAGCCGGGCTGCGCTACACCCCGAATTATTTTGACGTTTTAAGATCGTTCCCTCTTTTCTTCAGATATTTTATCACTTTCAAAGTGATTCTTAAAAAGGGTCAAACCGTCTCCGTTTTGATGGGTACAAAAGTACTGTAAATATTGTAACCACCAAATTTATTATAAAAATATTCGACCCAAAATAATCGGTCAGTTTATTTTGAATATCGACACATACCAACTGTTTTTCACAAGTCAAATTTTTCGGGATGGATTGAAACATTCCTTTTATATTTTCGTTTATTATTATTACAAATAAGAGGATTAGTTTGGTTCAAAGCACAGATTCCTTGGCAGGTCGGGCAAAATCTTATCAGATTTAGGTTAAATATTTCTTATTCAAATTTAAAATTAAAAATAAACAAAATGGCAGAAGCAACATTATTGGTGCCTTTTATCCAAAAGTGGGAAGGCGGATGGGTTGACGACCCGAATGACCATGGGGGAGCTACTATGAAAGGAATCACCCTGGCTACATTTGGTGCATTCTTAAAAAGCAAGGAACAACCTGCTCCCTCAAAAGATGATTTAAGAAACATTAGTGAGGATGAATGGTCGGATGTATTCAAAACCCTTTACTGGGACAAATGGAAAGCAGACGAAATCGAAAACCAGTCGGTTGCAAACATTCTGGTCGATTGGGTATGGGCGTCAGGCATCTGGGGGATAAAAATCCCTCAACGAATACTTCAAGTTGTGGATGATGGAATTGTTGGTGAAAAGACGATCACCAAATTGAACAGTGTTGACCAGGCTTCACTTTTTGAGGACATACAAAAAGCAAGGCAAAAGTTCGTGACCGACATCGCCGAAAGAGATCCAAGTCAAAACAAGTTTATTAACGGTTGGCTTAACAGAATTAATGCATTTACTTTTTAATAAACTCAATTAATCGGTTCATAAAATAACTGAAAACGTAAAATTAAAAGTGTCAAAAATTTCAAGTTTTGACATTTTTATCCTTTTAAAAACGAATAGATTTTACAACATGAAAAAATCAAGTAATATCGAATTTAAAGCTACACTATTGCTAATAGCAACAGTAGGCGTAATCGCACTCATGCTATATTGGATTGATCCGCGTCTTGTGTTGGGTTACTAAATTTGATTTCTAATCTAGTTGAAACTTTGAAAAAGACAATACGAACAATAATTTATTTATTTAAACCTGTAAAGTATTGATTTTGTGGATTTATTGCGGAGAGGGGGGGATTCGAACCCCCGGTACAGATTCCCGTACGGCAGTTTAGCAAACTGCTGGTATCAGCCACTCACCCACCTCTCCGTAATTTTTAGTGGTGCAAATGTAGGAATCATTTTCACTTTGGCAAAAAAAAAGTCAAGAAAAACGATTATTCGGCAATTTAAAAATTAATTCTATATTTAAATTATTGATATACATTGAAATAAGTTGAAATATTTTTAAAATCTCATGAGATAGAATATTAATGCCAGCATAATTTTGGGCGGTTTATACCCAATAAATGATGGAAAACAATTTCAGACCTAAATCTAACAACCAGAAAATAGTCAAATGAATAATAAGTGGTATAAAAAGAGGTCAGGTGAATTCAAAAAGGTTTCATTAACTTAGGCAAATCAAATGCATAGTTCAAAAATTTATTTCTTTGCATGTGTCTGTAAATCTAATATTTACAAAATTGGAAAGAAAAAACCTAAAAAAACAGGGTGGATTAGTTGGTAGATTGCCCAAACAAGATTAATTTAGTCGTATAATTACAAAGCGTTCTTTGCAACTCAGATATTCCGCATTAATTCATACGATTGGTAAACTCAACATTTCCTATTAAACGAGAAAGCTTTTGACCGCTAAAACAGGCCTTACCCTTTGGGGAGTAGCATTTGCTGCCATTGGAAGTTTGATCAGTCAGGCACTCAAATCCTGTTTATCCGGGGTTTTACTCAAAGTGAATTAATGCGGTTTTTTGTGCCCAATTGTCTCGCAAAGGTCGCTAGGAAACGCAAAGGCTTGATAACCTTTTATTTTGCGATCTCTGTGGGCTTTGCGCGAAAATAGTCTTGCTCCTTTTTCGTTTACTTGACAGAAATATTGGATGAATCGTGGTGCTTGTGCCTTTTCTCCTTCGAGAAATAAAAATCGACCCGGCCAACAATCAACCCTCCAAAACCAACCTGGTTCACAATCACATCCTTGCCCGAAAGGTTTTTGATCAGATCGGGTTTCTGCAGAAATGTATGGGTATGGCCACCAATAATAAAATCGGTATGCAACGTTTTGGCAGCCAATATCTTATCGCTCACTTTTTCTTCCTTGTAAGAATACCCCAAGTGCGACAAGCAGACAATCAGATCGGTATTGTGTTCTTCGAGCAGGATTTTCTCCATTTTTAAGGCCGTTTGCAAAGGATCGAGATAATGGGTATTCCCATAATTCTTCTCACCAACAAGTCCTTGCAGCTCTACACCCAATCCATAGACCCCAACTTTTACGCCACCTTTTTTGAAGATCTTGCAAGGAACCGTCATTCCAGCCAGAATTGTATCCGAGAAATCGTAGTTGGCACAGAGAAACGGGAATCCTGCATATTTCAACTGACTTCTGATCCCTTCGAGCCCATTGTCAAATTCGTGGTTGCCAATGGTTGCGGCATCATAACCCATCATTGTCATGAGTTCAAAATCGAACTTCCCATTGAAAAAATTAAAATAAGGGGTTCCCTGGTAAATATCCCCGGCATCGAAAAGCAGCACATTTTTGGTTTCAGCCCGCACCTGACTGATCAAGGCAGCCCTTCTCGCCATTCCACCTTCACCGGCGTTGCGCGGCACATCCTTTTCGAAAGGATCGATGTGAGAATGAAAGTCGTTGGTATGCAAGATGGTCAGTTTGACCAACTCATCCGCACCAAACACCGAAAGCGGTGTGCTTACAGCCAAAGTCCCGGCAGCACCTGCTCCAAGCAACCTCAAAAAATCCCTTCTATTTTGCATCGTAAACCCTCCCATCCAATTTAACGTCAATGGCAATCCCCTTGCGGCCCAATTTGCGCAAGTGGTCAATAAACATATCCCTGAACCTTACTCCCGGAAGAATCCGTTCTTTAATATTTTTCAAAATTTCGCTTCCGTCTCCACCGCTGGCAATGTAATCACTTGTCACCAACCAGTAGGTCTTTGCATCATCAAGTGGCTGTCCCTGTACCTCAGGATTTAAGGCTTTGTCATCCTTGATACCGAAACGGACTCCTGAAACCCCTTCCCCACCACGTGAAGCCATATGATTGATAAAACCGCGCATTTCCTTACCGGTCATCTTTAAAAAAATGACCTCATTCTCGAATGGCATCAGCTCGAACATGTTCTGAACCTTTACCTCCCCTTTCGGGATCGGGACGCGCAATCCACCCCTGTTGACCATAGCCACATCGATGTGCATACCAGGGTATTTTTTCAAACAGACAGAATCGGACTCCATCCTGACAAGATCGGCGCAGAAATTGGTCAGCAAACTTTCAGGGCGCCCACCAAAAAGTGCTACCTTCGAATTACATAACACTTCACCCATCTCTTTTGAAAGCTTCTCCCTGTAAGGTGCAATAATCGATTCCATTTTTGGGTCTGGTGTGACCTTCAATGTGGAATCGAGGTGGATATTCGTAAATTCAACCTTCGAGACTTTTAATGAATGACATCCGGGAAACGCACTAACGAGGATCAGCAGTAAGGTGATTGCGGGTAACCACCGCAAGGAACTTTTTTTTATTCCATTGATTAAAAACATGTTATAAAATATTAATTCTTTTATTTCGATGTAACCTAAGACCCGATCAAAATTGTGGATTTTAAAATCGAATCCTTTGTAAAGAAGCAAATGTTTGGGCAGATTACAAAAACATGAAAGATCATACTGTCGTTTTTTTGCAAAGTATTTTTATCCCGTTGAAGTGACGAATAACTGATTAGTTTTACATTTGTATCATATCAAAATTCATCGTTTTGAAAAGCAATATTGTATTTAACCGAAGGTATTATATTTCAATCATATATCTATTTATTTCCATTTTTTCCTATTCCCAGGAACCAGATTCGTTGACCTTTACTGCAAAAAGCGGTGACAACATCTATCGGATCTTGCAAAATAATGGGTTGACTGATTCCCATTTTATTGAAGAGTTTATCAACCTAAACAAAAATAAGTTGGGCAAAGACAATGCCCTGATCATTGGGAGAAAGTATATACTTCCAAAATTAATTGAATCACAAACAGATACAATAGAAGTTCCGATACTTGATGTTCCCCAGGTAAGATTTATCACCGAACCACTTTTTGGAAGAGATGCAGAACATGTTGACCTGATCGACCAAAAATTAAAAGGGGGTGTATTTTATCTTGTGAGTGGTCATGGCGGTCCCGATCCGGGTGCAATAGGGAAAATCGGTAAGAACGTCCTTTGCGAAGATGAATATGCCTATGATGTCACCCTGAGGTTTGGAAGGGAGCTGCTCCGTCATGGGGCAAAAGTCTATTTTATCGTGCGCGATCCGTCCGATGGCATCAGAAATGAGCTTTACCTCAGGAACAACAAGGACGAGGTCTGCTACCCAAACTCTGAAATACCATTAAATCAGGTTGAAAGGCTGAAACAACGAGTCGATGCGATTAATGTCCTCTACCGCAACGAACGTCAGGGAACCTACAAAAGATGCATTGAAATCCATGTTGACGCCAGGAACAATAAGAAGAACATCGACTTGTTTTTCTATTTCAACGAAGGGAGCAAAAACGGGGAACGTCTGGCCAACACATTACGAACCACAGTTGAGCAAAAATATCAGCTTAAACAACCGGGAAGGGGTTACACAGGTGACGTTTCATCACGTGACCTTTATATGCTCAAAAAGACAATCCCAACTGCAGTGTTTATCGAACTCGGAAACATCAATCATGCCCGCGACCAGCAAAGGTTGATTTATGAAAACAACAGGCAGGCAATAGCCAAATGGTTGTGCGATGGTGTGATTGAAGATTTTGGAAAATAGGGAATATAAAATGTAAAATCAGAATACCCCGGGATGCTTAATCCCGGGGCACTCAAATCATTTCAATCACAATAGTTTACATCTTTTCTGTCACTATTTAACTCTTTTAAATGTCAATTCTGCCAAAGGTTTATTGTTTTGTAACATTGTCAATACATAGGAGTCGGTAGATTTTATGACCATCTTGTATTTCAGGATAGCCTTTTCAGGATTGGAAATGTCCTGATAAGAGACCCCCTCGCAAGTACTTTTTGATGTAAACCAATATGCCCAGAGTGAAATTTCAGGGGATGATTCCCAAAGCATTGCAAAAATGATCTTGTCATTTTTTTGATCATATCCCCACAATTCCTTGGTTGAACTGATAACTTTGCCCTTGGTGATATTCTTTATGGTGCCAACAACACCTGATCCAAACGCTGTAAATTCATCAACCTGTACTGTATCTTTGCCCATTTGAGTCTGCCATGTTCCCAGAAATTGTTTCATCAACTCAACCTGGTTAAGTTTGTTTTGAGAAGTTTGTGCCTGAATAGGTTTAATAATGAGCGACATGTGTAAACCAATCATCATTGCGATAAAATATAATGTTTTCATGATCATGATTATTTGTTAATGGTAAAAACTAAAATTAAACTGGTTTTTGTTCAGGTTTATTTAACTGTTCGGTTTTGTTCAATTGGGAAAGTGCCGCAATGCCACCCATGCCACCAAGGTTCATCATATCAAGTGCGGAACTTGGCACAATGATCATCGAACCTTTTTCTTTTAAACCTTCGCCGATAAGGTTCATTGCCCGAAGCTGCAATGCCACAGGATTATTCAGATAGGATTCGCTGGCCTTGGCAAACTTCTCTGCAATTTCGGTTTCGGCTGTTCCCAGGATGACCCTTGCTTTGCGCTCCCTTTCGGCCTGTGCCTGTTTGCTCATGGCATCAGATAACCCCTGTGGGATAGTAATATCCTTTATACCTACTGTTTGACATGTAATACCCCATGGATTTGTATTATCGTCAAGCAACTTCTGAAGGTCTTCTGCAATTTTGTCCCTGTCCTGTAGAAGTTCAGCCAATTCGTGCTTGCCGATAATATCCCGCAAACCGGTCTGGGCTATGTATTGAATGGCTGTCTGATAGTCCTGAACTTCGAGGGCCGCTTTTTCAACATCCCAGACGGTCCAATACAAAACAGCAACCACATTCACAGGTACTGTGTCCTTTGTCAATGTTTGGTCCGCCTTAAAATCGGTTACCCTGACCCTTTGATCAATATAATCGATCACCTTATCAATTATCGGCCAAATAAAAAATATGCCGGGCCCTTTTAATCCAACATATCTGCCCACCCGCAACTGCACCGCTTTTTCCCATTGGTCGGCAATTTTAATGGAGCTTGCAATAAGGGCTGAAAGGATCCACAATCCGATAAGGTAAAAAATGTCAATAATTTTTAAATAGAACAGGAGCGCCAATATTGCAGTGGCGACGATGATGACCGTAGTTGAAATTACATTAAAAAGATTCTTTGTTTCCATAGTTACTTGTTATTAAGATTGTTATAAAAATTGTTGTTTTGATTGTTCTGCAATTCGTTGATCACCTCATCTTTCGAAAATCCGTAGGTGTATGCAACTGTTAAAAACTCTTTGCAGATGTCCTGAATTTTCCGTTGTTTTTCTTCATCGGTAAGGACAATCCCGTTTGCATTGATGAATGTGCCCGATCCTTGCTGTGTATCAAGGATGCTCAGGATCTCAAGTTCTTTGTACGCTTTAGCGATTGTATTCAGGTTTACCTTAAGGATTACCGCTAAAGCCCTTACAGTTGGAAGCTGTTCGCCGGTTTTTAATTTACCGGAGGCGATACCAAATTTAATCTGGTCGATAATCTGCCTGTAGAAAGGCGTCCCGCCACTTGGGTCTAAAATAAAATTGATCATTGTCTTATTGGTATATTGTATTAGTTATATAGTACAAATATACAATGTGATTTTTCAAAATCCAAACGAATTGGGAAAATTTTTAAAATAATTTTTTTGCTATTGATGTTGAGTTCATGCAAAGTTAATATCTTCCTTATTTCGCGGATTTGTTGTATATTTACTAAGTCGTAGGATACCTAAAATCAAAAAATTATGCAACAAATTGAACCACTGGTATATGGGAAATACTTCCATATTTTTAATCGGGGAACTAATAGTTGTAACCTGTTTGTCGAAAGTGCCAATTACAAGCACTTCCTCGAATTGTACGATAAATACATTCCACAGGTTGCCGATACTTATGCCTGGGTGCTGATGAAAAACCATTTTCATGTGCTGGTCCGAATCAAGGAGCAGAATGAAATCGGGTTTATTCCGGATCCAACCCTTTCGGCGGTCGGAGACCCCAAAAGGGTTGGGTGCTTGTCGGAAGTCGGAGACCCCAAAAGCGGTAAACCACCCAAACGATACAACCCCTCCAACCAATTCTCCCACCTGTTCAATTCATATTGCCAATACTTTAACAAATGGACCCATCGGACAGGCAGCCTGTTTGAACACCCATTCCACCGAAAACGGGTCGA
>Ga0209083_1000974_pt1 | contig 35913 bp, 25 predicted proteins | sample AM7aDNAmetaG_FD_184132 | JGI IMG/M metagenome (GOLD analysis project Ga0209083, IMG submission 184132) | Freshwater microbial communities from Finland to study Microbial Dark Matter (Phase II) - AM7a DNA metaG (SPAdes) (version 3) | ecosystem: Environmental > Aquatic > Freshwater > Lake ... | reverse complement strand
AATTGAATAAAAGATACTCTGTGGAAGGATTGCTAACAGAGCTCGAAAAGATCAAGATTATGGTCTTGCCGGATGGGGAGAAGGTTGTAACTGAAATTACCAAGAGGCAACGCGAAATCCTGGATGCTCTTCATATGTGTGCCTAAACTCTGGGGAGGTCAGGCTCGAAGGCTAACAGAACCCCGGAAGATCTTCAACTGAGATATTTCTCGATTCCTCTAATAATTCCTATATTTAAAAAAAAATAGAATTAACTTCCCAAATTCAAGATCTTGCCTTCAGGTAATCCTGGAAAAAAGAAAAGCAAGATCAATCATCTAAGTGTACACGCACCAACCAGCCATGTTGCACTGTGCTGTGTAGCCAGGACAATCTGGATCGCCAGTACATGATTTGGCGCAGTAATCATTAATGCAAACATAGCCATCGGGACATGTACCTGCGGTACAGCTCTGGGTGCAACCCAAATAATTTATGCATAAGCCCGAATCGCAGTTCGCATTAACTGGGTTGAAAGACTTGTCAGCACAGAATTGACTGAGGCCACATTTATGGGGGCAGCTACCACCGCAGTCTATATCTGACTCGTCGCCATCTTTCTCGCCATTTCCACAGGTCCCCATTTGGCATTGTCCATCGTCGCAAGTTTCTCCCACAGCAACATCGCATTCTATGCCACAACCTCCGCAGTTGTTGGGATCTGTAGCTGTATTCGTACATATTTGACCTAATGATTCACCGCATACCGTTGGTGTCCCAGCCGGGCAGCTTACGCAACCTTTTGCTGGATCGCATTTTTGGTTATCTGTGCATGCTACACCACAACCACCGCAGTTGTCACGATCAAACGGATTAGATACGCAATATCCGTCGCAGCATCCTATGCATCCTGTAGTGCCACAGCCTCCGCAATTTTCCGGGTCGCTTTGCGTATCTACACAATCTCCGCCGCAGCATGTGTCGCCGTCATCCGTACAAGATGCGCCATTCATTGAGCTGGCATCATTCCTGCAGAACCATGGGTATCCATCTGTGTTCAACGAGTCAGCGGTGCAAGGATTTTGATCGTCACATGAGTCTGGAACGCAGCTCCACGACGCTGAGTCCCCTCCTTTACAATGCGTATCCGCTGAACAGCAGACGTTGCCTGATTCCCCACATACTCTTTCAGGTGGACACGTGCTGCATGTGCTGCCCGTTTCAATCTCTCCGTCGCAGCAGACTTGGGTCAAGGGGTTGTAAGCTCCTCCAGTGCCCGCATTCCCTGGGGCGCAGCAGACATAATTATCGGGATCGTAAATCACTCCATTGCAGCAGACTTCATCGACCTGGCCATCGCAATCGTTATCCATCTCGTCACAGGTTTCGGGGCTTGCTATTCTCTCAGTCGGGCATATAATCCCTGTCCGGTCCTGGCTGCACGAGGTTACGCCGTTAGCACAGAATCCTGAACCGCAAGCCTGACCAACGCGATCAAATACGTTTCCGTCCAAGCCTGTCATTGAAAAGCCATCATCAATCTGACCATTGCAATCGTTGTCGAGACCATCACAGACCTCAGACGATGCAACACAATCATCGCAGACATCGCCTACACCATCGCCATCGGCATCAACCTGGCCGGGGTTACTGATGGCTCGACAGTTATCTATGAGGTCTGGGACCCCATCGTTATCAGAGTCGGCTGTGCGCGATACACAATTCGTACCGTCGAAACACATTCCTTCGGGGCAGTTACAGACTACAGTTTCCTTGCCGCCATGGCATCCACAAGCGCCTATTACACAGGTATTAGGGAAATCTGAAGCCGAACTGCAGCATATCCTTGTTGTTGCAGTCCCACGTGACGAGAGGCAGGAGCCGTATTCTTCATAGCAAACCCCATCAAAGCATGCGCCTTCGTCGCATGTGGTTCCATCAGCTTTTGCAGGATTTGAGCACTCTCCGGTCGAGGAATCGCATGTTCCCGCGTCATGGCACGCATCAGATGCTTCACATGTTACGGGGTTTGTTCCTGTACAAACTCCTGCCATGCAGGCATCGGTCTGAGTACAGGCATTGCCATCGGTACATGCAGTTCCGTCCGGTGCTGCTGGACTTGAGCACTTTCCGGTCGAGGAATCACATGTTCCGGCTACATGGCACGCATCAGATGCCGTGCAGGTTACTCCTTTGCATAGATCCTCGCATTGTGTGCTGGTGAATTGGCCTTTTTCTTCTGTTGCTCCACAACCTTTTCCTGGGGTGCAGGTTACTGTATACTCCCCAACCCATTCATTCCCAGCTTCAGGAGTAGGCTCAATCCAGTGTATCCTGGATATCACTGGAGTCGCATCGCATCCCCCGCAGCTTACATGGCCCAATTCTATGATCTGCGCGGCCGTCGGCAGCACGTGACCCGGACAGTTATCGGTAGGGACGGGGAAGGCTACTAACGATATCTTGCAGGGTGCATTGAAGTGCACGTGACCCGTAACCGAGACGCAGCTCGGACAGGTTACCGTATATGCATAGGTTTGCCCTGCTATCGGCTGGGCAGGTATCTTGCTGAGGTCGAACTTGGGTGTCGCATCGCGGCATCCCACGCACCCAGCACCCTTTGAAATCAGGAACGCCGGTGTAATCTCGGTGCCTGTACATACATTGACATCTGGTGCTACACCGTGGCAAGAGCAGGCTACCTGAATCTTATCCAATGCCTGACTGCTCACGGTTGTTCCATCAGTCACCCTATAATAGAATGTAACGTAGGTGCCTGTTGCAATATTTCGTGCAGCATTGTAGACAAATGACCCGTTTTCATTTACATTCAGAGTCCCGTATTTTGGATCGATCGAGATCGTTTCAGGCTCAAGTACCTGCAGCTGACCCGACGATGTTATATCGTTCTTTAGAAGTCCCGGAGCTGCAATAGACAATTGCACTCCACATTGCCCTGTATAAATATCAGGCAATGCACGCGGTGCTGCTGCGGATGATATCGAAATCAACGATATCAATAGTGCAGCTAATATAAAACCACTTTCGATCCGTTTTTTACACATACTATTCGCCACCCAAATTTGATCTATCTTCCCCGCTTCAATATTGGCAGTCTTGGTGATTCAAATGGCACCAAATCTGCATAAATTCCTCCTTTAAATGCATATTCGAAAGATCCAAGTTGTATTTATGATTTATCGTTATTAATAGTAAAAATATTTTAACTTGTAGGATTGCGAAGGACGAAGCAAGAAGTCCCCATCGTTCACGGTGGTCTCGTTAACTCGCGGAGCTAACGGGAGTTGCGACGCCGTTGCAACAGGATGAAAGCGGAGTCCTTTGCACTAGTTTCGATCTACTAATAACTATTTCACACTCATAGAATTGGCCAAATTGATTTGTGTACTTGGCTCTTGCTTCTTGAAGCGCTTACTTCTCCATATTCGCTATGAAGATATTGATCGTGTTTCCAGTGGCGTGGTTTCTCGGCATCGAATCTCAAAGGCTATTGAAGCCCATAAGATGATCTTCAAGGGAAACTTTTCCGGATTCTTTTTACTGCAGACCCTCTACTTCATGCTGAGATTCTATGCCGTTGGCTGTGACACACGAATCAACGACTCGCCTTCACGGCTTTGCTCCAGATCTCATCACTATTATCCAAGGACTCGATCTGGTCATGAATATCGATGCGGTGCTGGACCTCGGCCGCGCGCAGCTTTTTTTCCATGGAGAGCTGCATCATCTCCTTTGCCTCTTCCCGGAGCTTTTCTGCCTCTTGCCAGAAGCTCTCTGCCCGCTCGGCGTCGGAAGGCCTCGTGTCCACAGACTCCCGGCGCATCTCCGCCTCTTTCTTTGTTGATGCCTCGTACTCCTCTCGCAGGCGCTTTGAGTCCTTCAAGAGCTCCTCAACCTCTTGGGCCATATCCTCAGTGCTTCTGGCCACCAGATCTTTTTCCGAAAACATCTCAATCCTCCAGCATCTTCAAGAATATTTGGTGAACTCGTGAGTCATCCGTGAGCTCGGGGTGAAAAGCAAGAGCCAGCAGATTCTTCTGCCGGGCGGCGACCACGGCGTCCCCAACTTTCGCCAGCACCTGCACCCCACTGCCCACCTCGGATATGGCAGGAGCACGGATGAAGACCGCCCGGTAAGGTCGCTCCATGCCGACAATCTCCAGGTCCGCCTCAAAGGACTCCCTCTGAGGCCCGAAGGCATTTCGGCTGATCTTGATGTCCATTAAACCGAGTGGCTTGACCCTTGAATCGCCTTCAATCCCGTCTATCTCTTTGGAGACCAGCACCAACCCGGCACAGGTGGCTAGTATCGGCTTGCCGGAGATGGCAGCGGCTTTCAGCTCCTCTGTCAGACCTGACCGCTCCAGCTGACGAAAGATGGCAGTGCTCTCTCCACCCGGCAGCACCAGGCCCTGGCATTGCTCCATCTGGCCCGGCTTCCTGATCTCCACAACCTCGCCCTGGCCCCGCATGGCCCTCTCAAGAGCCGCGATATGCTCAGAGACGTCGCCCTGCAGAGCCAGGACACCGATTCTTTGCACCTACCAGCCTCTCGTCTGCAGGATTTCCGCTTCAGGAATCGTTGCCGCATCCAGCCCTTTCATGGCCGCTCCCAGACCCTTGGATACATCAGCCAGGATCGCCGGATCGTCATAATGATGCACGGCTTCAACAATGGCATGTGCCATTGCCTCCGGGTTCTCGGACTTGAATATGCCCGACCCCACGAAGACTCCATCCGCACCTAGCTGCATCATCAGAGCCGCATCTGCGGGCGTGGCGATTCCTCCGGCCGCAAAGTTCACCACGGGCAGGCGCTGCATGCTGGCACACTCCCGGACCAGATCCAGATCGGCTTCGATTTCGCGTGCCACCTTCATGAGTTGCAGATCGTCCATGCCCTTCAGGCTCCTGATCTGACCCAGGATCATCCTCATATGCAGCACTGCCTGGCTCACGTCTCCTGTCCCTGCTTCACCCTTGGTCCGGATCATGGCCGCTCCTTCCTTGATGCGCCTGCAGGCTTCACCCAGGTTTCGAGCGCCGCAGACGAAAGGAATGGTGAATTTAGTCTTTTCAATGTGGAATTCGTCCGCCGGAGTAAGCACCTCAGACTCGTCCACCATATCCACTCCCAATGCTTCCAGAATCTGGGCTTCCACGAAGTGGCCGATCCTGGCCTTGGCCATAACGGGGATGGTCACAGCCTCGATGATCGCCTCTATGACCAGAGGGTCTGCCATCCTGGCCACGCCACCCATCTTCCTGATGTCCGCAGGCACGGCATGCAGAGCCATTACGGCCACAGCACCCGCTTCTTCAGCTATTACGGCTTGTTTCGGGGTGGTGACGTCCATTATGACGCCGCCTTTCTGCATCTTTGCGAAACCGCGTTTGAGCAGTTCCGTACCAAATCGAAGATTTTCCAGCTCCATGAATTGCCCCAGACGTTCTTAAGTGCCAAGCTAACGCATTGAGAACATAAATAAACTTTGCCCCGATAGACTGCGGTCTCGATCCAGGATTTCGGATTAGAAAAAGGACGGGGTGGCCGAAGACGGCCCCCTTTACGCCTTATGTTACGCCTTATGCTACGCCTTATGCCATGTAGTTTTCATAGAGGTAGATGTCTTTGTTTCCGCTCCGGTCATCGGTCCAGACGATCCTGCCAGTTTTTATGCGCGGCTCGGTCTGAGCTCCGGGACCCATGCATATAACTTTCTCTTTCTTGACGTTCATATCGTAGGCATAAATGTCCCAGTTGCCGTTTCTCTTGTCCTGCCAGACAACGACTCCGTTCTCCACGTCCGGATTGGTATGATCCGCTTTATCCTTGGTTATCTGTATCTCCTTGCTGGTTTTCAGGTCGTAGGCATAGATATCCCAATTGCCGTTCCTGTTGTCCTGCCAGACCACCGTTTGTCCGTCTGTCGCCGGATTGATCTGATCGTTCGCGTCGCTTACCAGAGCCACGGGACTCTGGCCCTGCTTCCACAACCAGATATCCCAGTTCCCTTTCTTGTTATCCTGGTAGACGACATAATCTCCTCCGGCCCGCGGATTGATGCCATTGGGCGGATATTCCGCGTTGACCTCTTTCTGGTAGATCGGCCTCACATAGACCATCCAGCCAAAGTAATTCTTTCTCAAATAGGCCAGGTAGTTGGCGCTAAGTGAAACCGGTGTAGCATTCTCCAGACCGTAGACAAGCTCCGTGGAGTTATCGATGGACATATCAAAAGTCCTGATCGACCAGTAATTCGGGATATGATATTGGTTCTCGGGATTACGGGCAACCCACCCGAGGATGCTTCCTGAGATATCCGGATTCATGTCCTCATACGGGCTTGCCGCTATCGGAAGTTCGATCTCCTGAGCCAGGCTATAGACATAGATATCCGGGTTTCCGGTGCGGTTATCCATCCAGGCGACGTAGTATCCTACCTGATCGTTTCCACCCACAACGGGATGGCTCTGGTCGCCGGGTGCTTTGCAGATAACGCTGGTTTGGCCTGCCGTCACAGGCACTGATCTTGGCCTGCCGGCCGGTGAGTTGAGCCAGACCAGTTTCTCGTCCATGCTGGGCTTGACCTGTCCCGGTCCCGTCTGGACAAGATCGTCCTTCCAGTTGCTGGTATCCAGCTTGCGGATGGATGTGTTAGTACCCACTCCGTCCACATAGGCTATGTACTTGCCCGAAACCACGGGGTTCGTCTGCTCTCCTGGCCGGGGATAGGTCTTGCCCCACTTCTTATCCCAGATGTAATAGGAGATGTCTTTGGTTTTGCCGTCCTCCCAGGCGATAGTGTTTCCGGAGACGTCGGGATAGACCTGGTCTCCATCACCAGTTAGCTTGGTCTCGCTTCCGGACGCCAGATCCTTGACATAAGCGTCCCAGTTGCCGTTCCGGTTGTCCTGCCAGACCACCAAATCGCCGCTGATGATGGGATACATCTGCTGGCCGGGGCCTTTGTAAATGGGCGTCGTCTTACCCGTAGCAAGATCTTGCATGTAAATGTCCCAGTTGCCGCTGGAGTTGTCCTGCCAGACAACTCTATTGCCGGATATGGACGGCCAGACCTGATCGCCTTTGCCCGTTACAAGGGCAGATTCTACGCCTGTTGTCAGGTTTTTCAGATAGATGTCGGCATCCCCATTTCTGTAGTCCGCCCAGACCACTTTATCGCCAGAAGCCTTGGGATATAGCTGGTCGTAATCCCTTCGGGAGATGGGCCTCTCAGATCTCGTGAAGAAGTCGAAGCCGTAGATGTTCCAGTTGCCTCCCCGGTTGTCGCTCCATACCAGCAGGCTGCCGTTGGTGCTGGGAAAGTCTGTGTTCAGGAGCAGCAGCGGATCGGAGTTGATATATCTCATCTTGATCTGCGAATAGCCATTGTTATTGTCCATCCAGACGATCTTGTTACCGCTTATGATCTTGGAGGAATGGTTTGGTTTCACCTTATAAGGGTCCCCTTTTCCATCGTTGGGTGTCTGCTGCATGGGCAGCGTGGCCACCGGCACTTCTTTACCCTTCTCAAGATCGTAGAGGTAAATGTCCGAATCCCCTCCTCTCACATCCAGCCAGGCCACAAAATTTCCATATACCATGGGGTAGCCCTGGTTGGCGGAGTTGGTTACCAGCGCTCTCTCGATTTTGGTTGTAAGATCGTAGGTATATATGTCCCAGTTCTTGTTTCGTCCGTCGGCCCAGACTATGGTATTTCCATAAATCCAGGGCTGGGCTTGCCGGGCCGAGTTGGTGCAGATGGGGGTCTCAACGCCTGTGGTCAGATTGTATTGGTAGACATCCCAGCTTCCTTTGTTCCGATCATCGATCCAGACGACATTGTCGCCGTTTATTACGGGTGAGAGCTTGAAGGACTTCTGACTGGTGATCGCCCTCTCCTTCCCTGTAGCGATGTCGTATTGGTAGACCTGTTCGTCTCCAGACCGTTTGTCAATCCAGATGATGATATTGCCGTCAATCATTCCATAATAATGATCGATTGTTCCGGATGTTATTTGCCGGATCTTGCCCGTCAAAAGGTCATACAGGAAGATATCGAGGTTGCCCAGGCTCTTATCAGTCCAGATCACATTGTTGCCGCTGATATCTGGGCTGCTGTGGTCAAAACCGTCACTGGTTATGTTCCGTTCTTTATTGGTAGCGCTGTTGTACAGATAAACGTTGTAGTGTCCATTCCTGTTATCCGTCCAGACGATGTTGTCCCCTTCGATAGAGGGATTGGTGTGGTTGAAAGATCCATTGGTTATGGAAACATCAGCCAGCATTTTAAAGTCGTACATCTGAATATCCGGATCCCTTGGACCTTCCCTGTAATCCGTCCAGACGACGCCCCGATCGCTGATAGCAGGTTCCATCTTGATGTATCCCGGTGCCAGGGTAGAATCAGTGCCAGTCTTGATGTCGTAGAGATTTATATCCGTGCCGTTGTTCAGATAGGCAATGAATTCGCCATAAACCTTCGGGTCCGTCTGCTTGCCGGGCTTGGTGTGGGTCGTGGTCTTCTGAGTTGCGAGGTCCATGTAGGCAATGTCGGACTCTCCGGTGCGATTATCAGACCACGCTACAATATTGCCACTGATCGAAGGAAACGACTGATCTCCCGGGCCAGTGGCGACTGCCGACCCTTTGCCACCAGTTATATCGTACATGTAGACGTCAAAGTCTCCAGAGCGCTTGTCCATCCAGACCACTTTGTCCCCGTTGATCTTGGGCTCGATCTGCTCTCCCTTGCCTGAAGGAAGGGTCTGCTCCTTCTTGGAGATCAGATCGTAGAGATGAACCTTATAGATGCCTTCGCGATCATCCGACCAGACCACACGATTGCCGTTGATATCGGGTTGGGTCTGGTTTCCGGGGTTGGTTGTGACAGCAGACTCCGTCCGGTTGACGACATCATACATGTAAACATCAGCATTTCCTGATCGCATATCTTGCCAGACGATGCGCTCGCCTGATACGGCAGGATTGATCTGGAAGAACGGATTGATGCACACCCATTTCTCCAGGCCGGTCTCCAGGTCATACATGAAGATGTCGTAGTTTCCGCTTCTGTTATCCGCCCAGGCTACAATATGCCCGTCTATGGCGGGCTGCTCCTGCTCTGAGCCCGTCACGATGGCAATGGGGCGCTCTTTTCCAAAGTCAGCCCCGCTGGCAGCGCTCATACATAGAAGAGCCGCCGTCAAGATCAAAATCAAGATTGCCTTTTGCATCTTATCACTCTGCGATTCGTCTGTGATGTTTTCCTTTTGCGATATCCACCCGGGTGCTTCTGGCGAACCAATATAAGGACTTTTCTCGACGTTTGTCGTTATTCGTCCTTATGGATATCTCGATGCGATCTGAGACAAAAAGAAAACCGTCTCCAGAGGTTAAGCTAAATCCAATTAAAGTGATTATAAATCAAAATATAAAGATAAAAACTAAGTGTTTACCCAAATGGAATCTCACCCACCTTGGCGCTATTGCTGTAGCCTCTCGATTCCCAGTAGCCTCTCACTTCCTTATCCACGACCTCGATCCTGGTTATCCATTTGCTCCACTTGTAACCGTACCGGCTCTTGGCGACCAGTTGGAAGGGAAAACCCCGCTCATGAGGCAGAGTGACATCATTAATGCCGTACGCCAAAAGTATCTTGTTTGCGCTCAGATAATCGAGAGGAAGGCCCGTGGAGTAGCCGTCACTGGAGTAGAATACCACATAGCTTGCACCTGGCTTCAAACCGGAAAGGTTCAATAGATCGACGACCCGAAATCCGGTCCACTTGGCATCGAATCCCCATCCTTCCACGCAGGGCATGTAAGCCTCCTCCGCGTATGCCGGTAGCGCCAGAAGCTCCTCGTAACTCATGTTCAGATTCTTCTCGACTAGACCCGTGACAACCAGCCGGTAAGTATCTTTGTTGATAACTTGCGTTCCCTGGATGGCGTTATTCCCCTGCTGGCTCAAGGGCATCAGATTTTTTCCCTGATACCGCTGGGTTTCCACCTCCTGCAGGATATGGGATGCATTCTGCTGGAGAAAGGGCTCCGAATGCTCTGATGCAGGCCTAGAGGTCTCATTCGATAAAGGTGTCTCTTGCTGCAAATCCGCCAATCCAAAGAGCAGATATAGGCCGCTCGAGAGCGCGAGGATGGCAAAAAATGCGGCTATATATCCCACTCTACAGTGAGACCGGCCATGAAATTTGTGAAACAACATTCCATCCAGAAAGACGGTCAGGGTAAGCATGAGCGCGATCATGCCGAGCCATGAGTGCAGAACGTGCATGTCCAGGGGATAAAAGCGAAATTCGCCCCGGGAGAGATAGCCCACCAGGCCTAAAGCCGCAAATGAGGCCATAATCAGGGCGATGCTCTTATGTGCGCGAACCCTCCCAGCGAGAAAAATGATCAGGAGAGCTGAGAAGACAGAGGGAATGTAATGTATTGGTGCAAAGACCATTTCTTCTCACTCTATAGCTCATCCCGTCCCTTATGAGCGCTGCTGCCGACGGCGTTCGCGCCCGGCTTGTCTGCCTGGCCTTTGCTGGCCTTAATGGAACCGGCCAGGTTGGCCGCAGCAGCTTGCTCCTTGGCACTATTACATTCGCTGCAATTAGTCGATGCTTTGCCGGAGCACAGGCCCGACTCCGGATCTATATCCAGGGCGAGGGAGCTACCATTAGAATACTTATAGTCCAGCTCAACCGGCCGGCTTAAGGGCGAAATGGAGCTGAAGATCAAGCCCGATCTTATAGTCGCATTCTGCTCCAGCACCGCTTTGGAGATGCCCTTATTGCCAGGCAGATCATACTCTCTACCACTGTACTTCCAGCCCCACTGATCCATCAAGGTGAAGTTCTGAGCGTCCACCGGCAATTTGTTTGTTCCGTTGTTGGTGACGGCTATGTCCAATACAACGCTCTTTTTGTCGGAATCTGTCCAGGATCGCAATACGCCATAGTAGAGGAGTAACACATTTCCGTTGCTGGAGTTGACGAGCCTTGGGAAGTAAATCGAGAACTGTTCGCCGCTGACGTTTTCCTGGGAAAAGTCCACGATCAAGTTCCTGGCAATCGTCTCTCTGGGAACCACGAAACCTATCAGCCAGCGGTCTGGTTGGAGCTCTCTTGCATACCCGGGGACCATCTTGAAAACCCGATCATTGCCGTCCATAAGACTGTAGACGGCAAGAATGGGGGCCTTATCGCTGGCGTTTATCCATGTCACGCTCAGGTCCACATTGAGTACAACGTAAGAGTCGGAATTTGCGTTTCCCGATGACCAGGCATCCAGGAAGGTGCCAAAGATAGTGCAATTCACGACTCCATTGCTTGCATGCAGGGGATAACCTTGGGCAATTCCCGGGATTAGACCTATGAACAAAGCTAGAAATAGCCATTTCATCTATAACATAACTCTGATGTAATGATATAATCTTTTGGGTCGCCGGATTTTTTAAAAAGAAAAGTGCCCAGGGCATCTCGGCCCATGGGCAATGCGACGGGTTATTGTCAGGCAGAAATGCTCGACATGCTATTCGACATGCTGCTTGTGGTGCCATTTGGGGTTTTATTCAGTGTGTTGTTCAGGGTGCTATTCAATTTGCTATTAAGTGTGTTGTTCAATGTAGCGTTCAATGTAGCATTCGACTTTGATGTGCTATTTGATGTGTTATTCTGCGTCTTCTTAGTGAGGTTAGCTTTCGTGGCAGCAAGCCTCTCTCGCGCGGCATTAAGGCTGGAGTTGATGCTTTCGCTTACTTTTGATTTCTGGCCGCTGGAGTTCGAGCTTCCCGCGGTCCCGAGCCTCGAATGGACGGCGGCGATCTTATCTTTGAGAGAAGTGAGCTTAATGCCGGTGGAGTTGTTAGCCGGAGCCGAAGCTGTCTGATTAGTCTGATTTGCAGCCGGCTTGGTCGTCGTGACGACGGTCGATGCCTGGGCAGGCGGTGCAGACTGTACTTTGGCGGCACTCTTTGTGGCATTTACGCCATAGACTACGGAATCGGTTAGCGGCACAAAGTCTTTTTCAAAGTCTGTGACGACCGGGTGAGCGGTATTGTAGTCGTAGACCAGAGCAGCCGGTTTGCTGAAGAGAGATATGTTGGTAAAGCCCAGCAATACTAGAGGACTAGTTTTTTGGGGCCCAATGATCTCTGAATCGAATCCCGCCGTGGGATTGTAGGGCCAGCCCCACTGATCTAGGAGGGTGAAGTTCTCCGGGCTGAATAGCAGATCTTTGGTTCCATTGTTTTGGGCGGTGACCTGAACGACTATGCTCTGAACGATTATGCCCTCCTCATTTTGATTGGTCAGCCAGTCTGTAATTCCATAGTACCGTATTATCAGATTCTCGTTGCTCACTTTTGGCCTTGCCCACCAGTTGATGTTTATGGGCTTTCCGCCCAGTGGTGTCGCCGTGATGAGCTTGAATAGGTCGTCTTTAGGAATCAGGAAGTAGACAAGCTGCCTTCCAGAAGAGAGAGTCTTATAAAGGCCCGGTTCATAAAGGGCGTCGTTTTTATCCATGAGCTCATAAGTGGCGTTTTCAGTGCCCATGAGCCCGATGTCGACCTTAAGAATCTCCAAAGTGTCATTAAGTGGGGTCCTGATCGACCCAAAGAGCTTGACTGTTGCGGTTCCATCGCTGCCTTGCAGCGGAATGGCCTGAGCCGTGCCGAAAGCTAGAGCCAGTAAAAGGGCTAGAATAATTAATCTCATCTGATACCCCCGTTGTATCTATTGTCTCTGTAAGTTGGCCAATTTGATATTAATGCTTGCATTTGCCATTCGGTTATATACATTTTATCCAAGATTTTATGGTGGGGACTATTGGCCTTTCGGGCCTTTAACCGAAATAGGATGGCCCCCATCCGACCCCTTCGGTCTGGGAAACCAATTTCTCCCCTTACTTCATATCGAGAGGCGGTGTTCTCATTGCCAATCCTTGTACCTGCGGCCTGCCCTATGCCAACGGGCCATGTCGCCTTGGCCATTTGAGAATTTATGTGCCTGCGCACATCTTCGTTCGGGGATTAAAAGATATGGGCCAAAAGGTTCTATCCGTCTGCGGCTTCGGGCGCCCATAGGACTCCCGTTATGGTTAACGCCGAAGCTTAAGGAATGGCTCCAAGAGCGTTGGCTGCCAAGTACCACCGGCACTTTGATGATGTCTGCAAGGATGGGGCATCAATTTCGTTTTTTTTTTTTTGGGAGATGCGGACGATCAATTCTAGTTGCTCGCCTTGGGCCGTGCCCACCAGTTGATGTTGATGGACTTTCCGCCTTGTGGCGTTGCCGTGATGAGCTTGAAGAGGTCGTCTTTAGGAATTAGGAAGTAGACAAGCTGCCTTCCTGAAGAGAGGATCTTATAAAGGCCGGGTTCATAAACGCTGTTGTTTGCATCCATCAGCTTATACGTGGCGTTCTCAGTGCCCATGAGCCCGATATCGACCTTCAGGATCTCCTGGGAGGCACTTTCCTCCAGGGGCGTCCTGATCGACCCAAAGAGCGTGACTTTTGCGGTTCCGTCGCTGCCTTGCAGCGGAGAGGCCTGCGCCGTGCCGAAGGCTAGAGCCAGTAAAAGGGCTAGAATAATTAATCTCATCTGATACCCCCATTGTATCTATTGTCTCTTATAAGGTGGCCAATTTGATATTATTGTTTGCATTTGCCATCCGGTTATATACATTTTATCCAAGATTCTCTGGTTGGATCCCATGACCCTTCGTGCTTATAACCGAAATGGGATGGAATCCGGGCGACTCCGTCTGCCTGGGAAACCTATATCTCCTTGTTGCTCCATATCGAGATGCGGTGTTCTCATTGTCATCGCCAATCCTTGTAACCTGCGGCCTGCCTTATGCCAACGGGCCATGTCACCTGGGCCATTTAAGAACTTATGTACCTGCGGACATCTTCGTTCGAGGATTAAAAAAAATGGGAAAAGTTGTGCTGTTCATATGCGGTTCGGACTCCCACGGGACTCCCATCGTGGTCAACGCCGAAGCCCAAGGAATGGCTCCGAAAACGTTGGCGACCAAGTACCACCAGCACTTTGATGAAGTCTTTAAAGGAATGGGCGTCAATTTTGATTTCTTTGGAGATACGGACGACCAGGCCTGCCATAATCGCACGCAAGAGGTGGTGAAGGAACTCATGGACGGCGGCTATGTCTATCCTAAGGAGATAGAGCTGGCCTACTGTCCGAAGTGCGAACGATATTTGCCGGACAGATATGTGGAAGGGGAATGCCCTTATTGCGGAAAAACCGCTCGCGGCGATGAGTGCGATATGGGCTGCGGCCGCCATCTGGAGCCAGGTGAGATTAAGAACGCCATCTGCAAGGTCTGCGGCAGCAAAGCCGAGTACCGCAAACAGATTCACTATTTCTTCAAGCTCTCAGAGTTCAAAGGATTTTTGCTAAAGTATCTGGAAACCCTGGGAGGAACTGCGTCCGCCCGAAATTACGCTATGGAGTGGGTCAGAGCGGAGCTAAAAGATTGGTGCATAACCCGCAACATGGCCTGGGGCATTAAGTTCCCGGGCCATAGCGACCTCGTGGTTTACGTCTGGGTGGATGCGCCCATAGGCTACATCGCCTTCACTGAGGAGTGGTGTGCCAGAAACGGCCAGGACTGGAAGGATTACTGGAAGGATGGGGCCAGGATCATCCACTTCATCGGGGGAGACATAGTCTACCATCACTGCATATTCTGGCCAGCCATGCTCAAAGGAGCCGGATACACCCTGCCGTCTGCTGTCGTCGCCAGCGGCATGCTCAAGATCGACGACAAGAAATTCTCCAAATCCAGGGGCAATGTTATCTGGGTGAAGGACGATTACCTGGATAAGGGCCTACATCCCGATCTACTGCGCTACTATCTGGCCAGCTACACCGCCCACAACAAAGAGGTCAACTTTGCCTGGAAGATATTTGCCGATAAAGTTAATACCGAGCTGGTAGGAGCTTTTGGCAACTTCCTTAACCGCGCCCTGACCTTCAGCGTGAAGAACTTTGAGGGAGAGGTTCCGGATGGCGTGATCGATGCAGAGGTCATGGCCAGGATCAGTCAAACCATGGCGGAAGTTATATCCGGCCTGGAGGAGTACGAGTTCAAGAAGGCCACAGACAGCGTTATGACGCTGGCGGACTATGGCAACATATACTTCCAGAATCACGAGCCCTGGAAGCTGATTAAAAACGACAAAGCATCGGCCGGAACAGTCCTGAGAAGCTGTCTGCAGATCGCCAAAGCGCTGGTTATTTTTATGGAACCGGTCATGCCCGCCAAAATGGAAGCTGCCTGGAAGCAGCTCGGTCTGGTTGGCAGTGCCTGCGAAATGCCCTTCCAGGAAGCACTGGCACCCCTGGCAGCAGGCCAGAAGCTAGGGGTCCCAGAGATTCTCTTCTCTCGCATGGAAGAGCCATTCGTCAAAGAGCTGGATAGAATCTTCAAAGAGAGGATAGAGCAAAGCGAATCCAAAGAAAAGGGAAAGACCGCCAAGAAGAAGGGAGAGATCTCTTTTGAGGATTTCCAGTCTCTGGATCTATGCATCGGAGAGATAAAGAAAGCAGGCCCTATAAAAGGCTCGAATAAGCTTCTCAAGCTCGAGGTAGATATCGGCGGCGAGACCCGCCAGGTTGTGGCCGGCATCGCAGAGGCTTACTCTCCGGAGGATCTGGTGGGCACCCAGGTAGTCGTCCTGGCAAATCTTAAGCCCGCCAAGCTCTTCGGCATCGAGTCGCAAGCTATGCTCTTGGCAGCAGACGCCAGCGGCAAGGCCGTGTTGCTGCGGCCAAGAGACCAAGTTGAAACAGGAACTAAGGTAAGATAGGAGGTTATAATTTTGCTCCAGATTGAGAATCTGTCCAAGACTTACAGGTTGAAGGACAGGGATATTGTAGCTCTTAATAATGTCAGCTTCAACACCCGGCCGGGTGAGATTTTGGGAGTAGTGGGTAAGAGTGGGGGAGGCAAGAGCACCCTGATGAAGATCCTGAGAGGTATGGAGAGCTTCGATTCTGGCAAAATCATCATTGACGGCGCCACCATTACGCCCGATTCCAGTGGCGAAGTGGTAAGAGCGCAGATGGCAGCCACCGCCATACATCTGCAAAGGGATTTCGCCCTCTGGACGGAATCTGCCCTCAAAAATGTGGTGCGCCGGATTCACTCCCGCAAGACGGGCTTTGAGGTTCTGCCCATACCCGAGAATGAATACTACGATGAGATGTATAAAGAGGCCCTTTATTACCTCCGCCTGGTGGGCCTGGAGAAGAAGGCCAATCACCTGGCCACTATCCTCAGCGGCGGGGAGAAGCAGAGGCTTCTCATAGCCAGGCAGCTGTCCAAGAAGCCCAAGATCCTTCTCCTGGACGAGCCGGCCACCATGGCCTGTCCGGCCACCAAGCAAGAGGTGCTGGATGCCATCAAGAATGTGAATAAAGAGCTTGGTCTAACTATAATAGTGGTCTCTCATCTGCCGGAAATTCATGAATATCTGGCGGATAGATTGATCTGGCTGGAGAAAGGGGAGATTGTCGCGGAAGGGAAGCCCAGAGATGTCTTAGACAAATTCATGGCAGGGATTGGAAAGATGGAGCCTCTGGCACCAAGACCCGATGCAAAGCCTTTGATAAAAGTGAGAGGCATATTTAAGAGAGGTTGCCAGATCTGCACAGGAGAGGTTCTAGATGTGCTGAAAATGGAGAACCTCAGCTTCGATATAAACGAGGGAGAGATCACATCCATCATAGGCAACAGCGGTGGGGGAAAGACCACTCTCCTCAAGATCATGCAGGGTGTAAAGCTGCCGGATGAAGGGTCTGTCTATTATCGATACAATGATAATTGGGTAGACATGATGACCTACTCGCCAGACAGAATGAATGTGCGCCGAACTTTAGGCATCATGTATCAGGAGTTCGCCCTATATGCCAGCGAAACCATCATCGATCAGATCGCCTATCAGATGGGCATCAAAGGCAATGATGTGATCGACCATGCCCGGGCTGTGGCAGAGGAGCTCGGCATAAGCGATAAGGTGCTGGATGTCATTTACGCCATGACGGATATGTCCGAAGAAGATGCCAAAGCTGCCTTTGAGGCTCTGGGACTGACAAGGGATATATTCAAAGACCTGTTCCCCCGCTTCCCGATGACTGAGGCCAGCAAGTTTGCCGAGCCCATCTTTGATCTGATGTCCCTGGACAGGGAAGCGATGTGGAAGCTGCCGGAACAACTCTCAGGCGGCGAGCTGGTGAGGGCATCTATAGCCATACTCCTGGCAGCCAGGCCGAAGATACTGATCCTGGATGAGCCCTTCGGAGATATCGATCCCATAACGCTGCGGGAGGTCTCTAATTCCATTAAGAAGATCAATGCGAAATTTGGCACCACCATTATTCTGGTGAGCCACCACGTTGATTTCGTCAAGGAGGTCTCTCACAGGGCCATGCTCATTGAAAATGGTGCCCTGGTGGCGGACGGAAATCCGGCCGAGGTTTGCAACGCCTTCCTTGCCAGCTGCCATGCCCCCTATCTGAAGTACCTGGAAGAACGCTATGCTATTCACGGATGACCGTCGATGGATGCGGAACTAGAGGAGATTTACCGTCAGGTAGCCGATCAGCTAACTCCTGAAGATTTCGAAGCCAGAGTGGCAGAGAAGGTTGCACTCATGGCAGGCCTGTGTGACCCGAGGACCGCAGCTATGCTTGTGGCCAGAGATTTTGGTACCACCGAGGTGTTGACCAAGATCGGAAGCATCCGGCCGGAGATGGGAAATGTCGCATTTACTGGGCGAGTGATCAATGTCTCCGAGATTCGCGAGTTTCAGCGTTCCGACGGATCATTGGGGCGGGTCGCTAATATAACCCTGGCCGACGAGACAGGAGCGGTGCGACTGGTTCTCTGGGATGAGAGAACGGAGCCGATCAAATCAGGTGATCTGACAGTAGATCTGTGCCTCAAAGTGAGGGGGGAGGCAAAAGAGGGCTACGCCGGAACTGAGGTGAGTCTGGGCCGAAGCGGCGGCATCGATCTGGTGGACCAGGACATCCAGCCAAGAGTCGCTCCCTATAAAATCGCAGAGATCAAAAGAGATATGGGCGATGTCAACTTGCTGGCCGTGGTCGCGGATCCCGGCGAGATCAGGGAGTTCGAGCGCAAAGATGGTGGCAAAGGCCAGGTTCGAGGGGTGCTGCTGGGGGATGAGACGGGCAAGATCAGGCTCACCCTCTGGGATGATATGGCCCGAATGCCGCTCGCCAAAGGAGAGACGATAGAGGTCATAAACGGCTCCTCGCGGGAAAGGTACGGATCTCTGGAGATCCAGACAGGCAGCGAAACAATCGTCCGAAAGAGCAGCCAACAGGTAGACTTCTCAGAAAAGATTACCCCCATAGCCGACTTGTTGCCCGGGATGATCTGCAGCGTCTCGGGCTTTGTGACGGGTCTGGGAGAGACGCGGGAGTTTCAGAGGGATGATGGTAGGCCTGGGAGGGTCGCCAGTATCTACATCTCTGACAAATCCGGCAGAGTAAAGGTAGCCCTCTGGGGTGATCACGTAGATCAATTGCAGGGCCTGGATCTGGGCTATAAGGCAGAGCTGATTGATGCCCAGGTTAAGAACGGCTGGAATGAAGGATTGGAAATCTCCTGCGGATGGCGCACCAGGATTACTTTCGCCCCGCCTGAGTAAGGAAGTTAAGTAAGGTATGCCAACACCAAACAGAGGAACTAGGAAGATGGCACCAAAATTACTGGAAGATCTACCGGGCGTGGGTCCGGCCACTGCCGAAAAGCTGCGCGAGGCAGGTTTCAACTCGGTTGAAGCCATTGCCGTTGCATCTCCGGGAGAACTGGTGGCCGCGGCAGAAGTGGGCGAGGCCACCGCTGCCAAGATCATCGCCGGGGCGCGGGAAGCGGCGGATGTGGGCGGCTTTGAGACGGGAGACAGAATCTTGGAGCGCCGCAAGCTTGTGGGAAAGGTCACCACAAGCTGCAAGAGCTTCAACGAGCTATTAGGCGGCGGAATGGAGACCCAGTCTATAGTGGAGCTCTATGGAGAGTTTGGCTGCGGCAAGACCCAGATCGCTCACCAATTGGCCATCAATGTTCAACTGCCAACCGAAATGGGCGGCCTGAACGGCTCGGCCATAATCATCGATACCGAGAACACCTTCCGGCCGGAGCGCATCGCCCAGATGGTCAAAGGCTTACCACCTGCGCCTGATGGCCGTGTTTGGGAAACGGAGGATTTTCTTAAGAATATCAACGTGGCCAGGGCTTTCAACTCCAATCACCAGATCCTTCTGGCAGATAGCGCCATGGACCTGGCAGAGAAGATCAAAGATTCTGAGAAACCGGTTCGCCTGCTGATCGTAGACTCAGTGACGGCTCACTTCCGGGCTGAGTACGTGGGACGAGGTACTCTGGCCGACCGCCAGCAGAAGCTGAACAAGCACCTGCATGATCTGATGCGTTTTGGAGACCTGAATAATGCTCTGATATTGGTAACCAATCAGGTCATGTCCAAGCCGGACACTTTCTTCGGCGATCCGACTAAACCCGTAGGCGGACACGTGCTGGGCCATACGTCCACCTTCCGGTTGTACCTGCGCAAATCCAAGGGCGAGAAACGCATTGCTCGCCTGGTGGATTCACCGAACCTGCCCGATGGCGAGGCGGTCTTCTCTGTGACTATGGAAGGTTTGAAAGACTGATCAGGGCCCGTGAGAAAGAATCTGATACAGGAGGAGGGAGGAGATCCGAGTGCAAAAGAGAAGAAGACAGCATATTTCCCCGGATCGCCACCTTCACTTACATTCGTAAATAGATATAGACGATTGTGACAACTTCGGGTTTGGGCCGCTTCCAAAGAAGATTCGTGATCGGCAAGAATCTGAAAACATGTCAAACCGCAGATGGCGACGCGGCCCCAAGCCGTTGCCGGGGGCGTGAATTCTGTCACCAAGAAAAAGCCTGATGGAGCGGACCCATGAATTCTGCACTAAATGGCGCCAAACTTCACTTCGCCCCAGCGTATCGTTTGATCGTCTCCCGTTTGCGCTGCCACCTGCGGGCTTCTCTCGCCTTGTCCTCTTGCTCGACGACTATTCGGCCCGACCTATTCCCTAATTCGTTCTTGCTTTTCTTGGGTTGATCCATGCTTGGTTGATCCATGTCATTTCACCTGAATTACGATCTCTTCACCATATTGGTGAATTCCTGTGAGTGGGGCTATTAGAAAACAATCAAGTCTTGAAGGGAGACGAATCTATATAAGTCTATGTTCGGTTGCATGAAAAAGCATTCAGGGATAGCGATGCCGGATGCCGCCGCAAGGGAGCAAAAGGAAGTCTGGATCATGCCGGGGATCGGATCCAATCCTGCTCAACAAGCACAAGACCGTAGGGTTCAATTCGCAGACCGGTCAAATAATAATATATAAATAAACCAAACGAAAAGACTAATATATTAGGAATCATGGCCGATCGTCAATCAATTCGGGGCAGAAGATCTTGAAACAAGATGTCAGGCAGATCATGATAATTTGATGTCAAACATGCCAGATGGAAACCAGGAGAATTTGGCTATGTTCCCTCCACAATCCAGATCCCCTATTCCGTCAGCCCGAAAAGCTAGTGGACAATGGCGTCTGCAGAGGAAGCTAAATGAGATGCCCCATCCCTCTCACAGTGACAGCCCGTGATCCGCCGCCTGGAACTCCAGCCCCCACCAGCCTGACCAGGAGGCCAGGTGCATCGGGCGAGCCGCCTGGATTGCATACCATTTCTCTTGATGGCTTCTTTTTCACCTGCTCGTTTTGATCAGGCATCAATCATAATTAACTAGAGCACCCTTTGGATCAATCCTACCGACATCGATGTTTCCCAGAAGAATTTTATCATAGGCGGCTGACTCGTCCTTATTCCAGGTACCTGTAATAAACATTTGATAGGTCCCCTGTTCAATGGTGGGTGGAAGAGATATATTGTATCTCTCAGCGAACACTTCGTTTTTCGCCCATCGAGAGGTGGGGTAAATGTCATAGATAGGAATGTGAATATCTTCTAATGCCACATTTCCGCGTGGATCAATTAGATCTAGAGCACAGATGTAGTCCTTTGAGACGTTTTCCAAGCTCTGCCAGTAGTATGTTATTGAAAAGCCACCTATTTCTTCTGTCTGGTTGAGATCATATCCCAATAGCTTTATCTTTCCACTGAGCAATTCGTTTACAGGATGTTGAATCACTGGGCTGCTTACCGAAAAGGATGAATATTCCGGATTAATTTTATAGAGAACCTCCACATTAGGCATATTTAGAACAGGAATCACACTATATCTGTTAAATAGAGTTTCATCAACTAAATCTGCTCTCAATATGAAGACTCCTCTTCTGTTTATTCGTTCCTGTATGCGACTTGGCCAATCTACGGGATCTACTCCTAGAATCTCCACAGTGGGATTCATATGGTATACTATCTGGAAGTACCTAAGAGGCACACAAGTATGCCATACATCGAGAATACTCGAATTCGCAGGGACATCATTTAGAACTTGTGCGAGGAAATAAGAAAGATCTATGCTTGCAGATCGATCAACTTCTTGGGAATATAAAGTGTATGAGCTTATGGGCACATTTGCGGCTATGATCAGGACCAGCGCAATTAAAGAGATTTTTAAAAAATATCCTCTTTTCCAAGATTCCAACGCAGGCACTTTCTGTGAGGAGGTCTTGATTAAATCTAAGATCTCCCATATGCCTAGACCTATGAAAATAGAGAATATCATGAAGGATGGAATGAGCTTATCATATATATCAAATGAATTAAATTGCACGAAGAACAAAATGTTTATGACGAACATCGAAGCCAAGAAAGCAGACTTCAGTATATCTCTCCTCAATGATAGAGCGATCCCTATTATCCCAGTTGCCATCCCAGTCAAAGAGAAGCTCTTCGCTAGAAAGTCCACATACATGCTTATTCCTGAAGATAGGGGAACAGAAAAGGGAATGCTGGAATACTCGCTCGCCGTTATGAAATAAAGAAAATTGTTGAGGCTTCGGATGTCAGCATAGGCATATGCTGGTCCTTGCCAGGCTCTGACGAATAAATAAATTAATTGAAGTGCTCCAATTGTAGAGAAGATGATGATCATAGAAAACAATGTTCTTTTATTTAGCAGTGCATCTCGATCGACTAGCAACAAGAAAACTAGAAAGGAGGGGGCAAATAGAATATTCGCCGCATTAATACCCAAGCTCAGGCTAAAGAGCAACGAGAGCAAATAAAGAAGCCTTAAATCTCTTTTTTCTGCCCAAATTAAAGCCAAAAGAATCATCGATGCAATGAAGAATGAGTTGAGTGTATATATCTCGGCAATCTCGGCTTGTGCCCAATAGTATATGGAAAATGCAAAAGACATAGATCCGATAATAGAGCCGCTGCGAGACGCAATAGCATCTACAAAGCTGCCTTGGGATTGAGGTGCTAATGATCGAATTATCATATAAACGATAGGTATCACCAAAGCTCCAAAGAAAGCCGACATGAAGTTGACTCTATATGCAATATCACCAACTGGAATAAATGTGAAAATATGTCCAAACCATGTGTATACGGGGAAACCAGGTGGGTGAGGTATGCCAAGCACATAAGATGCAATGGTAGCATCCGCTGAATCTCCTGTGAATATGGATGGTGCTAGGTGCTTCAAGTATACAATGAATGTAGAGAGAAAGAGAAGAAGGCTTACAATTAGGTCCAGCATTATAGGGGACTGCCTAGATAGTTCTATAATTCTATCTTTGAGATTATATAGCACCACCATACGTAAATATCTCCTGCTTTAGCAGTTAGGTGTGAAACTACGAAGAATTAATAGCTTTGCCATCCGATCGGAAAATCCAACTCCTCTGAGGATCGATACAATCCCTGTCCTATGCAAGAAAGTGATATTCACTCACATGAAAACAAATACTATAATAAATGTTACGACGTTTCCAAGGTTCAGATGTGGATACATACTGGAAGAGGTTGTTTGCCAGAGCGATTCTAGGCTCATAGAGAGCGGATGAAAAAGTTGATGGGATTCGTACAGGTTACATGCACTTATCTTTAGCTATCTTTAGCTCTGGAGGATTCGGGCCTAGAAAAAAAGTTAGTGCCATCATCGATCCGAACAATGGTAGAAAATAGTCCATGTCCTTTGGGTCGCTAGTGACCGCTATAAGTTGCAGGGTATCCATTTAAATAAATTACAATTTAGAGTCAAACATGCCATAGTTGGCCAACAGAAAAACCGCTCTGAGGGTCAGGCCTGAGTTAGTGTCGTCTCGGTACAGACCATCTTTCCTCATTACTATGCCCTAGAATCTTATACATTCATTATAACACCGATTGGTTACTAACAAAGTTTCGGAACTAAGCCGCAAGGAAGCGTTAACCTTTTAAGCTAACAGTGGTTACTTGGAAGACTCGAAAAATCGGACTCAGGTGATAAGTAACATGAAGATATCGTATGTGGTTTTAATTGCAGCTCTCCTAGCCCTGGTTTTTGTGGCATCTGCCCAGAACCCGGTTGAGTCTTTTGCCGGATCTCTCCAGAGCCAGGTGACGGCTGCTGGAGAACAGCTTCAGCAGAAGGCGGCTCAACACATAGCGGAAGGAAATCTGACACAGGAGCATATCGCTCAGGACTTCAATAAAACCGCTGAAAATCTCACCGAAAAGGCAAAGAAAGAGCTTGGCCAAAAGCTCAACCAGAATCTAAATATCAGTCCGGCAGAGCTGGAACAAAGGGCAAAAGAGGAATTGAAGAACCAGCTGAACCAGAAGCTCAAACAGCAACCAGGATTCCCAGCAGCTCTGGCTGTGTTAGCCATATTTGCGGCAGTCTGCCTGATCAAGAGACGAGACTGAATGGGCGAGGCCTTTCAGTTCTCAGATTTCGGAAATATGCTACCGGATGTCGCTACCCGAGATAGTTTTATATACCAATATGATGACTGACAGTCAGTCAAAATTTATGGAAACTATTATGGAAGATAGTCCCGAAGTTCGGAACAAACGAAAGACGAATGTAGCTCTTCTTTCTGTGATTTCTAACTCAAGCTTGGTTCTTCTCAAGCTCATCGTCGGATTAACGATCGGATCGGTCTCTGTCATCTCCGAGGCTATCCACTCTGGTGTGGATTTGCTTGCAGCCGTTATCGCTCTCTTTGCCGTCAGGACGGCAGCAAAGCCCGCCGATGAGGATCACCCCTTCGGGCATGGCAAAGTTGAGAACCTCTCGGGAACAGTAGAGGCATTGCTCATCTTCATTGCTGCATGCTGGATCCTCTACGAAGCAATTAAAAAGTTAAGAAACCCCGAGCCATTGGATGAAGCAGGGTGGGGCGCGGCAGTCATGCTTCTTTCTGTGATGGCGAACCTCTTCGTCTCAAAGAGGCTCTTCAAGGTAGGCCAGGAAACGGATTCCGTAGCACTTAAAGCAGATGCCTGGCATCTGCGAACAGATGTTTACACTTCATTGGGTGTGATGGCCGGCCTCATTATTATCGTTGTCGGAGGATTAATAGTTCCAGGTGTAAACCTGCGATGGGTAGATCCAGTAGCCGCAATAGTAGTTGCGGTGTTAATCATCAAAGCTGCGTATCACTTGACCATTGAGTCTGCACGCGATCTGATCGATGTGGGTCTTCCCAGCAACGAAGTGGAAGAAGTACGCAAACACATAATCGCCTTTGCTCCCACCATCCGAGGAATTCATAGGCTGCGCACGCGAAAAGCGGGAGCAAGTCGCTTCGTGGAGTTTCATATCAGAGTGGACGCAACAATGTCCGTTGACGAGTCGCACCGCATTGCAGATATGATAACCTGCTCGATCAAACAGCATTATCCGGGAACTATGGTCACTATCCATATCGAGCCCTGCAATTGCAGCATAGCTAGTGAAGGATCCTGCGGCTGTTTGCTCTCCGAGAACAATAGGAATGCGTTAATGGCGAATGGAACGGATGCCTTCACTGTAACAAAAGAGTCTTAAACCTGTGGGTCCAGTATCTGTTTAGGCTTAATACTCGATGAGGTTATAATCGTGTTCAAGAAGATAATGATCGCGACGGATGGATCCGAGACGAGCATGCGCACTGCAAAATTGGCCATCGGCCTGGCCAGGCTCGCTGCAGGCGGAGTTACAGCGATCTATGTAGTGGACATTTACAGGCTGGCTCAACTTCCAGGCTATACGACCTTGCCAGGATTTAGTGAGAAGTTAATGGGGCTTATGTTCAAGGAAGGGGAAGAAGCCACATCAGAAATTGGGGAGATGGCCTCCGATGCAGGTGTGCCCTTTGAGAAGATCGTTGCCGAAGGAAACCCCGGCGAAGAGATCCTCAGGCGATCCAGAGAATCAGGAACGGATCTACTGGTGATGGGAAGCATCGGCCGGACAGGGCTCGAAAAAATAATGCTGGGTAGCGTGGCGGAAAAGGTGGTACGTCATTCCAAGGTCCCGGTTCTAATTGTGCCAGGCAAGAGTGACTTAAAAATATTAAAAAAATAAGCAAGGAAATTAAAAAAAGTTCAAATCCTCACTTCAGAATTTTTTCTATTCTTTCTACCGCCTGTTTGATCCGGCTTTGGGATGTGGCATAAGAGAGCCGAACGTAATCCATGCCACCCGGTCCAAAAGCAGATCCTGGTGTGGCAGCGATCAGGGCATCTTTTAAGAGCTTCTCGGTGAAGACGTCGCCGCCGCCAAACTCTGACACATCAGGGAACACGTAGAAGGCGCCACCGGGAATGCTGCATGGTATCCCTAGACTCTTCAGGCCTGCGACCAGCAGATCCCGGCGTGCTCGAAACTCCGCTACCATGGAAAAGACCTCATCCTGGGGTCCTTGAATAGCTGCAACTCCGGCGCGCTGCACAAAAGTGGTGGCCTGGGAGACGGAGTGAGATAGAAGTCTGTTGACCCACTTCATGGTCTCCCTGGGACCTGTAAGGTATCCCAGACGCCAGCCCGTCATGGCGTAGGCCTTGGAAAAGCCATTGATGGTTACCGTTCGATCCTCCATCCCCGGCAGAGAACCGATGCTTAGATGCGTATGATCGTAAATTATCTTCTCATAGATCTCATCGGAAATTACGAAAAGATCATGGTCTTCTGCCAGATCACGAATCTCCATCAGAACGGATTGATCGAGAACGGCACCAGTGGGATTAGATGGCGAATTGACAAGAATTACACGGGTTTTAGGATTTATGTTTGCAGCAAGGTCGATCGGCATGAAATTCTCGTCCACATTCCCCCAGGTGACAGAGGCTCCTGAGAAGGCCACGCAAGGCTCATAGCTCACCCAGGATGGACCGATCAAGACGCACTCGTCTCCTTCTTGCAAGAGCGCCTGGATAGCTGCAAAGACTGCCATCTTTGCACCGGGTGTCACAATGACATCATCAGCTGTGGCATGAAGCGAATTTTCTCGGCTAAGCTTCTCAGATATAGCCCGTCGCAGTTCTGGAATGCCAGCCGTGGGAGTATAGTGCGTCTCACCCATCTTGAGGGAGTTGCAGCCGGCTTCGACGATGTGCTTTGGTGTGTCAAAATCCGGTTCTCCCACACTCATGTCGATGATATCAAGGCCATCTTTGGTGAGCTTCTTGGCCATGGCCGCAATTTTCAAGGTCTTTGATTCATGGATGGAGGCCATCCGCTCGGAAACCATAATCTAATCACCACTGAGCCTTTGTAATAGCTTGACCGCCGCCTCTACAGCACGTTTGGCGTAATCCACGCGCTTTTGCGCGTCAGCCCGGGACATCTTGGGACCGGTGATTCCGAGAGTGACAGGCTTATCGAACTCCAAGGATAGATCCATCAGCTTTCGAGCCGCATGCGTGACTACAACTTCATCATGGGCAGTCTCTCCCTGAATTACACAGCCAATTGTCACGACTGCATCGATATCCTCGCGACGAAGTAGCTTTCTCACAACAATGGGCATGTCATATACACCAGGAACATAAATGACCGCTTTGACCTCTGCACCCAGGAACTGGGCATGCTCTCTGCCCAATAGCTCCATTTGATAAGTGATGTCCCTATTGAACTCCGAGACAACGAAAGCAAGTTTTGCCATAAGCTCCAAACCCCGTAAGAGTAGGCAACAAGCTTCCTTCCTTCTTTAATAAACCCATCGATTCCCAATAGAGAAGAAATCTCTTTTTTTCAAGCGATCAAAATGCATTTATCCTTGGCGATTGTCGAAGGTCAGGATGCCATATGAGTCTTATTTATCTTAACGGGGAGTTTGTTCCGGCCGAGAAGGCCGCAGTCTCGGTCTTCGATCACGGTTTTCTGTATGGTGACGGGGTCTTCGAGGGTATAAGGGCCTATGGAGGACGTGTCTTCCGGCTGGAGGATCACGTCAAAAGGCTTTTCGACTCAGCTCAAGCCATCATGCTCTGCATTCCCATGAGCCAGAGTGAGATGTGCGAGGCTATTCTTGAGACGCTGCGCCGGAATAATCTGCGCGATGCCTATATCCGGCCGATAGTCACGCGAGGAATGGGAGACCTGGGCCTTGACCCCAACAAGTGCAATCTGGCCACGGTCATCGTCATTGCAATCGAGTGGGGCGCGATGTATGGAAGTCTCTACGAGGTTGGCCTGACTGCCGTCAGCGTCGCCGTCCGCCGTAACTCTCCCGATGCCCTGCCGCCGAACATCAAGAGCCTTAACTATCTGAATAATATAATGGCCAAGATAGAGGCCAATATCAAGGGAGGCAATGAGGCCATCATCCTTGATGCTCAGGGAAGGCTATCCGAAGGAAGCGGCGACAATATATTTATCATAAAAGATAAAAAGATCTACACACCCCATACGATAAACAATCTCAAGGGCATAACCAGGGAGGCTGTCATGGAGCTGGCTGGAGTTCAGGGGTATGAGATTCTGGAAAGAGACCTGGGCCTGTTTGACCTTTACACAGCAGATGAGGTTTTCGTTACAGGCACAGCAGCCGAGGTTGCGCCCGTCACCAAAGCCGATGGCAGGATCATTGGCGACGGTAAGCCGGGGGCCATAACAAAGAAACTTATGGCGGCCTTCAAAGAGATGACATTGACCACCGGCACTCCGATATTCAAATAGAGGGCAACGAACGGGAGGGCATTTATGGCCCTCTTTCTTTGTATCTTTTTCGAGGACACATTGAGCCTTGGATCCACAAGCGATCTCGGCCCTATTTTACGCCGGGCTGCTGCTGGCTGATGCAGTGGATCGTCCCCAGGCCCTCTACCACTTCCCTGCAGTTGATGCCCACGACCTTCCTCTCTGGGAAGGCCTCCTGGATTATCTTCAGCGCCGCTTTATCGTTCTCGTGTCCAAAGACCGGCACCATGACCACATCATTTCCGATGTAGAAGTTGGCGTAGCTGGCAGGCAGCCGGGGCTCCGCTCCCACGAGGCCGGGCATGGGCAGTTTGATAACCAGCAACGGATTTCCATCCTGGTCCGACTCCCGGCAGAGCTGCTCATAGTTCTCCCTGAGCACCGCATAGTTCTCATCCTCGCGGTCTTCCTCGTAGGCGCAGAGCACCGTTGTCGGATTCACGAAACGGGCGATGTCGTCCACGTGGCCGTCTGTGTCGTCTCCGGCGATTCCCTCCTTCAGCCAGATGACTTTAGAGACGCCCAGGTACTCCCTCAGATAGGTCTCGATCTCTTCTTTGTTCAAGCCGGGGTTTCGATTCCGGTTAAGCAGACACTGCTCTGTGGTCAGAACCGTCCCGCAGCCGTTGACGTCGATGGAGCCGCCCTCCAGGACAATGCCGGGCTTGAAGCATTCCATCTTGAGGTCGTCGTTGATGAGGGAGGGAATCCTGGTATCGTTCATTAATCCCGGGTACTTCTCGCCCCAGGCGTTGAAGGTCCAGGCGACCATGGCAAGCCTCTTCTTCTCGTTCTCCTTTTCCCGGTTTACGACAAAGGTGGGACCATAGTCCCTGAACCAGACGTCGCAATAGTCTATCTGGTGGAATCTGACTCTGCCTAGATCGATCTTTTCCGTCCGGAGCAGGTCCACGACTGCGTCCTGCATCATCTCGTCTTTGACCAGCAGATTAACTGTCTCGCTCTTGTGGATGGCTTTGATGATGGCAACATATGCATCCTCCACCATACCGATATCAGGGAATGTATCCTGATCATAGGGCCAGGCGAGCCAGATGGCATCGTGCTCTTCCCATTCGGCAGGCATGTGGTAGCCCAATTGACGAGGCGTATCCTCCAGACGGAATCCAATCGCCTCCTTTTCGCCCTTTCTTTCCGAGTTGTTAACTCTTACCATCTCGATCAGGGGCCAGTAAACGTCGGGCCGCCTGTTTCTGAAAAAGCCCCAGCCCTCTCGCACCAGTTCGTTTTTGGCGAGATCCAGCTCCGCTATCAGAACCTCTTCCGCGCTATTGCCGGCCCTGGCCACAATCTTGCCAAAAGAGTCGCAGACAAAAGAGCTTCCCCAGAATTTGAGATCCTCCTCCCAGCCCACCCGGTTGGCGGCGGCAATGCAGACGCTGTTGGCAATGGCGTGGCCCCGCTGCACCGTCTCCCAGGCATCATGCCAGTCTCCATCTGCCGGGTCTTCCACACCCTGAATCCAGCCGATGGCAGTGGGATAGAAGATAACCTGGGCTCCTGCCAGGGCAACCGCTCGCGCAGCCTCCGGGAACCACTGGTCATAGCAGATGAGGACGGCAAATTTCGCATAGCGCGTATCATAAACCCGGATCTCTTCGCCCGGGGAGAAGTAGCTCTTCTCGAAAAAGAGCGGATCGTGGGGAATGTGAATCTTGCGATAGGTCTCGAGAATGCTGCCATCGCTATCGATCACGGCAGCGGAGTTGTAGAAGTCGACGCCATCCTTTTCGAAAACGGGTACTATTATCACAATCTCGAGCGTTCTGGCCAGTCGGGAAAAGGCGTCTGTGGACTCGCCTGGAATTGTCTCTGCCAAAAGAGAGACGTCCCTTTGATCCCACTGGGGAAAGTAGCGCGTCCGGTAGAGCTCCTGCAGGCAGACGATCTTCGCGCCTTTGCTCGCCGCCTCTTTTACCCGTTCAATGGTTTTCTTCAGGTTATAATCGCGATCCTCTGATACCGAGGTTTGAATCAGTCCTATGGTGACTTTAGTTGCAATCCTGTCTGCGGCCATTTCTTTGCATCCCCCATAATAGAAAGAAGACTTGGGTTAACTAGCTTGCGGATTTTCTTTGGACTTCTGGAGATCGCTCTCAAGAGGGCTTTCTTCCTGCCATGAGCGCAATGCAAAGGTACTGCCATAGAACATTGACCTCTGAGAATCCTGCTTCCCTCCACCACCCGGCTTTCTCAACTTTGCTGGTGTAGTAGTGAGTCTCCAAATCATTTCTCAGCCCGGCCACGAAGTCGGATAAGGCCGGATCAACAGTCAGGCGCCGGGCCTCCATCTCCTGGAAGAACCATTCTTGCATATCGCTTCCATCTTCGGCGTAGCCCTCCGCTGCCAGGAGCCAGCCGCCTTTCACAAGCCTGCGTACGCATTTTTCTATGGCTACCTTGTAGCGATCAAAGGACAGGTGCTCCAGGACCAGCGTGGATACAATGGCATCGTATGCTCCATCGCCCAATCCCTCATCCCAATCATCTCCGGAGAGGTCCGCTACCCTGGAGCCAATTATTGCGCCGGGATATGCGCAGGAGATCTTCTCAACGGCCGTGCGCACCATTCTTTTCGAGCCATCTATAAGAAAAACCTTGGCCGGAATTTTCTTGAGGATGGCCATAGAGGCATTGCCGGTTCCGCAGCCAAGATCTATGATCCAAGGCTCTCGCGGCAGGTATCTATGAGCCGCCTCTGCCACGAGGTCGATCATCTCCAGGTAGCCTGGCACAACTTGGGACTGATAGAGATCATACGCCTCGGCATGCGTGTCGTAGCAGGAGACGGTTTCGTTCTCGCTTATCACATATCGTCATCGTCGCCATCTCTATTTAATTTCGCGCTTTTTTGACTCTCCCCGTATTATCTGCATTCCATCAACCTAAAAGGTTTAGGAAATTGCTTTCATGATTGTAGTTCTCCGTTCGTCCGTCCTCCGTGCGCTCTGCGACTCTGCGGTTTCTTCCGTGACCCCTGGGTTTGATTATTCAGCTGCGAATATTAACCGTAGAGACGCAAAGTTCCCAAAGTAAGCGAAGAGCTCTTTTTTGCGTTTTTTCCTCAAAGAAATATCCAGTAGACCAGCACATTCAGCAAAGTCAAGGGCATGCCCACCCGCGCGAAATCAAGGAATGTCAGGGTCTCGCCGCTCTTCTCCGCATTTTGAATTATTATCACGTTGCTCGCGGCTCCCAAGATGAAGAGGTTCCCGGCGATGGTGCTTCCCGCTGCCAGAGCCATGAGATCCTTTGTCGAGGGATTCAGCAGGAGTGGCTGGAAGAGGGCGACGAATGGCACATTGGATATGATCTGGCTGAAGAGGACGCTCAGAGCCAGGATCGAAGGGATAGATGTGAAGTTGGCAGAATTTCCAGAGAGGAGTGTCTGAACGGCACCCGACCTCCAGACGCTGTCCATCAAAACGAACATGGCGGCAAAGAAGACGAGAGTGCTCCAGTCAATATTTTTCAGAATATAAAATCTTTGCCTGCTGAATAGGATGATGGGCAGGGCGGAGAGAACGGCGATGTAAGTCAACCGGAAACCCTCGCCAATGCCTAAGGTGACCGCCAGGATCTTTGCCGATATCAATAAAATCAGCAAAATCGCTGAGATCCTGGCGAAATGCGCAAGCTTCGGGTCACGGATCTGCTCCCGGCAGATCTGCAAGGGCCGATGCTGGAACTGATTCCGGTAAAAGAGCCGGAGCAGAAGATAAGCTAGCAGAAGGTTGACGACGGTAGGAAGAAACAGGTATCGGAGGAAGACCAGAAAGGGATTGGCCAGGTTCCCATTGATGGCAATGAGGAGATTTTGCGGATTGCCGATAGGGCTCAATGCGCTGCCGGTGGTCACGGCAAAGGCCAGAGTCAGGAGGAGCAGTTTAGGGGATATCTTAAGCGTTCTTGCCAGGTAGAGCATGAATGGCGTGCCGATTATGGCCAGAGTATCATTCATGAGCAGGGCGGAAAGAAAGCCCATGGCAAAGAGAATAAGGAGCAGGAGCTGGTCCAGATTCTTTGCCCGGCAAAACAACTTGTTGAAGAAGTGAACGAGATAGCCGCTCTCCGACATGGCTTCTCCTATCACGAACATCCCGCCCAGGAATATCATCACGTCCGGATTTATGGCACAAGCTGCATCCAAAAGCGTTGTGTGGCCAAATGCGAGAACCACCAGAGCGCCCAGCAGCATGATCTGCCAGATCTGAAGTTTGAATCCCCCCAACTGCCTTACGGTAATAAGGATCAGAACAGCAGCCAGAGCTATGACGGGAATATAAGTTTCGAGCATTCCAGATCCAGAAATTTCCAATGTTACAATTATCTTGGCTCTCTCTTCCAAAACAGCAACCGCCATTTCTGCCCCCGGGAATTATAGTTTTCTCCATCTTTTTTCCTATCTGCCCCTGGTGTGGGCCGAAAAACGATTACCTGTCATGCGGGTTGGGGTGGGCCATATCGCTCAAAATAGAACTTTTAATTATTTGGAATTCGGTGCATCCTCATAGTCATTTAATAAAGGGATCGTCATCAAAAAGGACTAAATCGAGCCGGATAATATTATAGAATAACCAATTGACCGTGTAGCCTCTTGGCGAAAGATTATAACATATAATCCTGACCGACACCCTTATAGCTTGCAATAATGCTCCATGCTACCATATACCACGACATTCTTTGAGTTGCAGATGTTGTGTTGTTAGGGCTGCGATAGTGAGGCAGCAAGAGGGATGGTGTTAAGCATGCTCGGCATTGATGATCCATGGATCTTGAGCGTTTATCTTCTTTGCATTTTTAGCGCGCTCTTGTGCGTGATTTACGGCGTTGTCAACTGGAATCGAGGCGGAGAGCAGGAATCTCTGGAAATCAAAGAGGAAGCCGATTGGGAAGCCGGCGAGGAAGCGATGCGGGAAAAAGAGCTGGGGTTGTGATTTAGATGAATCTGCTTCTTCTCTATGTAATCGTATTGATCTACCTGCTGGCCACGCTTTATCTTGGGTACAGAGGATGGAAATCCACCAAGGACTCGGAGGGCTACCTGGTAGCGGGCAGGAAGACTCATCCCTACATCATGGCTATGAGCTATGGCGCCACATTCATCAGCACCTCGGCCATAGTTGGCTTCGGTGGCACGGCCGGCCTCTTCGGCATGGGCCTCCTGTGGCTGACGCTGCTCAATATCTTCGTTGGGATCTTTCTGGCCTTCATAGTTTACGGCAAGCGCACCCGTAAAATGGGCCACAGCCTCAATGCCATGACCTTCCCAGAGCTTCTGGGAAAACGGTTTGACAGCAAATTTATCCAGTATTTCAGCGGCCTTGTGATCTTCTTTGGCATGCCGCTCTACGCCTCGGTGGTCCTAATAGGGGCAGCGCGTTTCATGGAGACAACTCTCTCAATAGACTATCATATGGCGCTGCTTATCTATTCACTCATCATCGCCATCTATGTGATATGGGGAGGTCTGCGCGGAGTTATGTACACCGATGCCTTGCAGGGAACCATCATGTTTGTGGGCATGGCCTTTCTCCTGGTTATGACCTATTCCCGTCTGGGAGGCATAACGGCTGCTCACCAGGCCCTCACCAACATGGCATATCTGGTTCCGGCAAAGCTCGCCGCCCAGGGGCATACCGGCTGGACATCAATGCCCGCTCTCGGCAGCACCTGGTGGTGGACTCTGATATCCACCATCGTTATGGGCGTGGGAATAGGAGTTCTGGCCATGCCTCAGCTTGTGGTGCGATTCATGACAGTCAAGTCCAACCGTGAGCTCAATAGGGGCGTCTTGATTGGAGGCATTTTCATTCTGGCCATGACGGGAGTCGCATTCGTTGTGGGGGCTCTCTCCAATGTATTCTTCTTCCAGACCCAGAACAATATATCCATAAATGTAGCCAAGGGCAATGCAGACAGCATAATTCCCATTTATATCAACGCCGCCTTGCCGGAGTGGTTCGTCTACCTCTTCATGCTCACGCTTCTGGCAGCAGCTATGTCGACCTCCAGTTCCCAGTTCCATACCCAGGGAAGCGCCATAGGCAGAGATATCTACGAGACGCTAACCCGGAAAAAGGGCGGCAGCTCCATCCTGATCACGAGACTGGGAATAGTAGTGGCGATCATAATAGCCGTCGTCCTCGGTTATGTCCTTCCTGAGAACATAATCGCCCGCGGCACGGCAATTTTCTTCGGACTATGTGCCGCCGCTTTCCTTCCCATGTACACCTCCGCCCTCTACTGGCGCGGAGCGACGCGGGCTGGAGCCATAGCAGGCCTTATAACCGGCACGTTCATGACCGTCTTCCTGTATCTGTTCATCCACAAAGCGGAGGCAGTACCATTGGGGATCTGTAAGATGCTCATTGGTAGAGACTTCCTGATCACCCAGATGCCCTGGCCGGTGGTGGATCCCATAATAATAGCCCTGCCTGTGGCAATCCTGGTAACCGTGGCCGTTAGCCTGAGGACTAAGAAAATGGATGAAAAGCATCTGGAGGAATGTTTCAAAGGGTTGAAATAATTTTTTTATTTATTTTAGGATAATTACCCTGCAGCTTGCAACTTGGAGCTTATTACCGGTATAAATATGGGCTCTGCCGGGACAGCGTCAGCAACTACCACATAGGCAAGGATGTAAGGAGCCAGGAGGAGCGCACTGCCTGCGGTGTTTGGAGGTGACCTATTTTTATATAATTAGCAGAATCCGTGGCCCAAGGATGCCCAGGAGGCGAGGGTCTTGGCTTTCTACCGTGCCCTGGGTGAGGGTCGGAGAGGAGGCCGCCCGGGGACTTGGGATGGAGGCTCTTTCGGGTTGCGGCTCTGTGCCGGTTAGCTATGTTCCTATACCAGGTGAGGAAAAACGGATGCTTGGAAAGCGGTTAAAGCCGCTGACTTTTTTTATTCAGGGCGTTTTCATGGTAACTATTTTGTTAGTCAGGGCTAAACCGCGGTATACCGGCCAGATTAACTTCTGGAGTATGTATAACATGCAAAGATTTCATCTCTTCTCCATCCTTTTCCAGACAAGATCCAAATCACTCTTGTCTATCTGACCATTCTACACTTTATGGAATGTATTTTTGACAATTGCCCGTTATCGATTAATCCGTATCAGATAAACAGAGAACGCGATGTAGAATCCGCCGCGCAACATCCCCGACATTACGAGGGCGAAGCATATTTATAAAATTAATTAGGGCTCCGATTTCGAATTGGAAGGCTGTAAATCCAAGTATGTATAACATGCAGTTCGTCATGATAGAGTCGATTATTCTATTAGCCACCAAAATGTTTTTCGTCTGAGATCCTAACCCCAGAGTAAGACAAAGGAGGAACGACATGATCAAAAATCATTATCTCGAAATTTTGATGCCATTACTAGTAGCTTTAATAGCTATATCAACGACCGCATCTGCACAAGGAGGTTATTCTATAAGCGAAGACGGGCTTAATTTTATCGCCGAACATGAAGGGGTCCGTTATAGTTTATATAATGACCCTGCTGGCCATTGCACTATTGGAATTGGACACCTAGTGTCTCGTCAACTCTGTAATGTCGGATAAAGACGGGAGAGCTTAACTCTGGCATCTGTGGTAGTGAATCGCCAATTTACCTTTACATTTTTATTAGTTCTAAACTCCTGCCATGCCGCTACTTCTTTCTTAACCGTTTCAA
>Ga0209083_1000971_pt1 | contig 36021 bp, 41 predicted proteins | sample AM7aDNAmetaG_FD_184132 | JGI IMG/M metagenome (GOLD analysis project Ga0209083, IMG submission 184132) | Freshwater microbial communities from Finland to study Microbial Dark Matter (Phase II) - AM7a DNA metaG (SPAdes) (version 3) | ecosystem: Environmental > Aquatic > Freshwater > Lake ... | reverse complement strand
CCAGAGTTTTTCGCTCGTCTTCTGAAAGCGTCACGACGTACTTCTTCATATTCAATTCTCCCAGATTGATTATGAAGATATTATATTATATATACTTTACGACATTATTGTCTTGACGGGACACTAGATTAGAATTATCGGTGATTACCTCTTGTCTTGATCCTCTTTCGCCATTTTTTCTCGCTCCTCGTTCAATGTAGACAAAACCTGCCGGGAAACTTCATCATCCCTGCCAATGAGGGCGATATCCAGCGATTCCAATGCGCAGTCGATCATATCTCTGGTGTGAGCAAGGTCCATGCCGCTGCTTTCTGATTCAATTCCCCTCCGAAAGAGTATATCGACTTCGTCAGAGGGTAGACCGAGCGCATTCGCCGCGGAAATGGCATGCCCAAACATCTCCATGTCGATGTAATACTGCAGGCCTTCCCGGTACAGATTCTCCGATTCGTCATCCCTATTCGCGTTCTTGGCGATCATTGCTGCCCAGAGGTAGTCTCCTGCGTCTACCAGGATCTGGATGGCCCTATCTATCATCCCTTTATCTCTGGCTAAAACGACGGCATATTCTATCTCACCAGCCTGGGCAAGCACCTTCACACCATCTAAAGCGAGCTCTTCAGGCAGGCTATTTCGGTTCGCTACCAAATACGATACCTTTTGATCGAAGGTCATCCTCTCAAATTCTTCCTTCAAACTCGAATTCCCCTGAGAAAAATAGAAATTCGCATCCCAAATAAGGCTTTGGTCGATGGTAGCCTAAATTATCCGCATTTTTCTTTTCTCCATGCATCCTCCATCTTGTAGAATCCAATTTTTGCAAACAGCAATTCATTAAATGAATATTATTTGATAGATGTAAATTTCGTAGACTCAAGCGCTATCTATATATTTAAAAAATTGCTAAAAGTTTGTAAGTGAGTATATCGAATCTGGCAGGATGTCTAGATAAAATAATTATCCCTCTTGGTCCAGGCCAAATAATCTAATCTAAAAAAAGATATATAGATGTACTTACTATTCCTAAGATATCGAACCAATCTCAATGCGGGGGCTAAAAAAAAGGAGCAGGAACTAACTGCATGCACAATGATATTCCATAAGACTAGATTTATATCCTCTTCGAATCAATGACAGTCGCGGTACAACCGATTCGATATGGTAGATAATTGGATATCTGGATTAGAGGAACATATTCATTAAAAAGTGATAAAGATGGGGATATCTACACAGATAATCAAATCTTTTCAAGATAGCAGTTCTAGTCTATTTTTGAAAGAGGTAGGACAAGCTAACCTGATCCGAAGGATTCCATCTTTCTTCCATGGTCGAGAGCCAGATGCGGCTAGAAAAGGGGATTCGAAGCTTCTCGTCTACTCTTCTATTGCAGCAATTGCCATCTATGTAGCTTACCTATCCACAGGATATCTATTGAGGGACGACCCTAATGCAATCATAATTTTTACCGATTGGATTGCTTTTCCCATAAACATATTGATGACTTTTTGCATGTTCTATGCCGCACGCTTATCATTAAGTGTGAGCCGGAAGGTCTTCCTCGCCTGGTTTATGATGGCCCTGGGTGAGCTTTGCTTCACTCTGGGAAATGCCTTTTGGGCCTATATTGAGACGGTTCAAAATCTGGATCCTCTTGCATCCCTAGCTGATATTCCCAACCTCTTGTTCTATCCCTTCTTCGTGATAGGCCTTCTTCTCCTGCCATCGGCACTTCGCACAACGCGAGACAGAATCAAGATGGCGCTGGATACGAGCGTCATAATCATAACATCGGCCCTCTTTTTCTGGCCGCTTGTTATAGAGCCTACCATTGATCAAAATATCACGGCGGACGGCCTGGCTATTGCGCTCTCGCTGGCCTATCCTGTTTTGGATTTGATACTGCTTTTTTTTGTGGCCCATTTGCTCTTCCGGAAGATGAATTTTCCTGGACACGAGGCACTCATGCTCCTTGTCATTGGTTGTTGTATCTTTATTGCTACGGAAACTGCATTCTTGCGCCAGAGTCTGGACGGAACCTATGTCGCCGGTGGATTGGTCGATAGCGGCTACATTGCAGTTTATCTTTTCATGGGTCTGGCAGCTATTGCCCAGGTAAAGGCTGTGAAGAGCGGTGCCTTTAGCTCGGATCATCACTATGTGGTGAGATATGATCAGAATGCCTGGCCCTCATATTTGCCCTATCTTTGCGTGGTGGCAGCTTTTGTTATGCTTATCTGGAGCCACGACCATGAAATTGCCTTATCCTATACCGTCCTTTCTGCGAGCGTAGGAATAATTGTAAGCCTTGTAATTGTCCGGCAGGTCCTCGTATTGAAGGAGAATGCAGAGCTTTACGGTGGTGCACAGCGAGAGATAGTGGAACGCAAGAGGGCAGAGCAAGAGATCATACGCCTCAATGAGGGTTTGGAAGAGAGAGTCAGGCTTCGCACCGTTGAACTCGAGGCTGCCAATAAGGACCTTAAAATAGCCAAGGAGAGTGCGGAGGCGTTCACGAAAGCAAAATCGAAATTCCTTGCCAATATGAGCCACGAGATCCGAACTCCCATGAACGCAGTCATAGGCATGACCGGCTTGCTCCTTGGGACCGATCTGAAGCCGGAGCAACGCGACTTCCTGGAGACAATCCAAAATAGCGGAAATGCACTGTTATCCCTCATCAATAACATCCTGGACTATTCCAAGATCGACGGAGGCAAACTCGATCTGGAATGCTATACCTTCGATCTGTGCGCCTCCATTGAGGACTCTCTGGATCTTGTGGCAGCAAAAGCCGCGGAGAAGGGGCTGGAACTGGCCTATTTCCTGGAGAACGGTTTTCCGGAGAAGGTCGACGGAGATGTAACCCGTCTGCGTCAGGTTCTGGTTAATCTCCTGGGAAATGCAGTGAAGTTTACGGAGACAGGAGAGGTGACACTGTCTGCCAGCTCTGCGCCGATTGGAGACGGAAAAATCGAACTTCATTTCGCGGTTAAGGATACCGGGATTGGCATATCCAAGAAGGATCAGGGCAAGCTCTTCCAGTCCTTCACACAGGTTGACTCCTCTATCACCCGGAATTATGGCGGCACTGGCCTCGGTCTGGCCATAAGCTGGAAGCTGGTGGAGCTGATGGGAGGAAAGATCTGGATTGAGAGCGAAGAAGGAAAAGGAAGCACCTTCCACTTCACCATAGTGGCAGAGTCGCCTAGCTTTAAAGTGAAAGCCGTCAATTCAAGGCTGGCAGGGAAGAGGGTTCTCGTAGTAGACAACAGCAATTCCGTTCGAAAGATGCTGCTGGCAGCTGCTCGATCAATGGAGGTTGTCGCAAGCTCGGCCGCCAGCCTGCAGGAAGCGAGAAAGAAGCTGGCAAAAGAATCTTTTGATTTAGTGATTCTGGATGCCGTGATGCAAGATATGGCTGGCCTGGATGCAGTCGGCCGTGATATGGGCGATCAGGATCTCGTCCATGAGATCAAGAGCGGCAAATATGGAAAGGCTCGGCTACTGCTCCTGGCGCCCGTGGGCTTCCATTCCTCCTCAAATATGCAGGCTGACGGTTGGCTGACAAAACCAGTCCGGACTCTTATGCTTCACAATCGTCTTATCGAACTGCTATCTAACGATGTGATGGGGAATACGAAGGCCAGGAAAGGTACGCCGAATGCTGCGGAGATAAAACAGCTGCCGCTTCGCATTTTGATGGCGGAAGACAACCTGGTTAACCAGAAAGTAGCCATGAGCATGCTTAAGCGTCTGGGATACAAAGCGGATGTGGCAAACAACGGATTGGAAGTTTTGCAGGCCCTGAAAGAGAAGTCTTATGATGTTGTTTTAATGGATGTTCAAATGCCGGAGATGGATGGACTGGAGGCAACGCGCCGCATTCGGGAATCTGGATTGAATACTCGCATCATCGCCATGACCGCCCATGCCCTGGATGGAGATAGAGCTGATTGCTTGCAGGCTGGCATGAATGAGTATATTACAAAACCGATTTGCATGGAAGAGCTACGAAAAGCCCTGGAGGTTTGCGGAGAGATCTGTGCGATTGTCGGCTAGTCTCAAAAAAAAAGAAGTATTAACTCAATCTATTTATGCCAGGTTGCTGCGGTTGCTACCCATACATCGTCCGCATCTGGATGCCCACCATAGCCTTTCTCAAAGTAGCTCTCCGGGAGATAGCCAACTCCATAATCGCCCCATGCAGGGCCCCAGGAGTTTTGTACCATGAGGAGCTTTTTCGCGAGATCGTATCCGATTATGGGGAGCGCGTGACCGCCTACCGGTTGCTCCAAGCCCAAAGGAGCAGCAGCAGGAATCAGGCCATCTGATCCTACGTCGAAATTGCTCTTATAAACATTATGTTCTGCCATTTTGAGCAACAGATCATGATTTTCAGCTAAAACATACACACGACTCACATTTTTTTGAAATCGAAAACTTATCTCTAACTTTTGGCTTAGAAATTGATCTTATCTTTAAGAATTGAATGGATTAGATACTATCAATAATTTAAAAATATTTAATTTAAATCTCATTAAAAATTTAATAACGAAATAAAGAATTTTAAAAATTTAATAATTAATATGTACAAGAAAAATTTTTGGAATAATAAAGAAAATTAATCTTAGTATATCTATAATATAAATTGAAATAGTGATCTAATTAAAAAAATTGAATTTTAACAAATATGTATATATTTTTTAAATTTGGCAGCTCAAGCAGAATCTCTTAAGTTGTAGCAAGAAATGCCGGCGTAGAGCTTTGATACTATAAACTATAGGCATGGATATAATCCTGGCTTGAATAACCGTGATTTTGCCAACCGGCTCATTCCATATACTATGTGAATTTGCCTATCCCCGCGCCCATCCCCATCCTTTGCGACATGAAAACTAGGCTCCTCGAAAGAAGATGGTCTTGGGTCCAAACCATTCGTATATACTATCAGAATTGACTGCAAATCTATAAAAAATTCCTATAATTTTATAAATACATATTGACCATCTAACATATAGGATTTCTAAGCAGGATTATTATTTATAAAAATATGCTTTTAATAATCGCAATCTCTCAAATACGTTTATTTATAAAACTATAAACTATATTTTGCTCTAATTTAAAATTAAGAGCTTTGTTCTATAATCTTATTTATTTATAATTTCATTAAATCGATTATGTTTAGATAGAATCATAAAATATACTATAAAAATGTATATTCTATAAAATTTAATGATTTTATATTTTAGTAAAATTTCTCTCATATATAGTTTGTATTATTTAGATTATTAAATCAAAAAGTTGCATATAAAAAGTTTTAAATCTTTTCCCATTCATAATACATATCGTTTCATTTAAAAAAGTTAAGGTTCATTAGAATCTATTGGTATACTATGAAAAATATTTAAATTATATTTTTATTATAGCAATATTTTAATATTCAGCATGATGTTAATCCGATCTTTGCGACATGAAGTAATTGGACTCTGCCCGCCATAATTCGTGCAGTTATAATTAGGGCATTGTGCACCTCAGTTCAATCCAACACCTGAAACTTAGGCCCGCTTCCAGAAATCTTTATATCGATCTGCTACAGCCTAAAGTGCCAATAATTATCTCGAGCTCCATGAAGAAAATACTTGAAGATCTCCTGGAAATCGCAGGCGACAGGGTATCAGCCTCGCTAGCAGAGAGATATTGCTATTCCTGCGATGCATCACAGATCGTCGGCCTGCCTGATTTTGTTGTTCGACCAAAGAACACGAGCCAGGTCTCCCAATTGATCCGCCTATGCAGCGAACGCCAAATTCCCGTAACTGCACGAGGTGCCGGCACCGGCCTCGCAGGGGGTGCATCCCCTGTCTTGGGGGGCATTGTCCTGGACATGTCGGGCATGAACCGTATATTGGAGGTAGATATCGAAAACCAGCAGGTGATAGTCGAGCCGGGCGTAGTGCACGAGAAGCTCAATTTGGAACTGTTGCCCTACGGATTCTTCTTCCCGCCAGACCCGGGAAGCAGTGCAATGTGCACCATCGGAGGAATGCTATCATATAACAGCAGCGGTATGCGTTCTGTCAAGTACGGGACTGTACGTAGCTACGTCCTCGATCTGGAGGTAGTGCTGTCAGACGGCCGCGTCATAAATACCGGTTCGAAGGTGCTCAAGTCCGCAGCAGGATATGACCTCACTCGAATCTTTGTAGGATCGGAAGGAACTCTGGGAATCATAACTCGAGCCGGCCTGAAGATTGCTCCCCTGCCAAGAACTAGGAAACTGGTGCTGGCCTGCTTTGAAGAGGCGGAAATCGCAGGACATGCCGTAATAAAGGTATTTTCCAACGGCATCACCCCCTCCGCCTGTGAGATCCTGGACAGGACCACATTGCAAGTCTTGAAGCTATGCGATCCGGACCTGGCATTGCCGGACAACGGCGATGTGATCCTGTTCGAGGTGGACGGGTCTGTTTGCTCGACAGAGGAGATGGCCTCGCAGATCTCAGAGATTTGCCGCCCTATGGCAAAGAGCCTGAAGGTGGCCTCCGGTCCAGAGATGGCGCCAATTTGGGCAGCCAGGAGGCTGGTAGGTGCTGCAATCTCCCAGCTGGATCCTAACAAGACTCGCATCTATATAGGCGAGGATGTGGGTGTGCCCATCAAGCAGATTCCCGCCTTAATCCGGAAAGTGCAGCAGATTACGACCAGCCTCGATATTCCGGCCATGAAATATGGCCATATCGGAGACGGAAATCTGCATGTAGCACTCTTCATCAATGTTGAAGATAAAGATCAATGGGATCGACTTAGGATTGCCGCGGATAGAATCCATAGAGCAGCTCTGAGTCTTGGTGGGACGGTCAGTTCCGAGCACGGAATAGGGCTATCCCGGGCAGAATATATGCCGGAACAGCTGGGGATTGAGGCACTGCAAGTGATGCGATCCATCAAGAAAGCCCTGGACCCAAAGGGGATCCTGAATCCTGGAAAGATGGGGCTATGATGAAATGAATCTCGATCTTAAGGGCGTCAATCAATGTGTTCGTTGTGGAACATGTCGCACTTTTTGTCCCGTCTTCGAGGAATCCGGCTGGGAGTCGGCCAACACCAGAGGTCGTATTATGGTGATAAAGGGCATGTCATCCGGCCTACAAGCCGACTCAAATGTCCTTGATAGCCTGAACACCTGCACAACTTGCGGAATATGCACGGAAAACTGCCCGGCAGGCGTTAATCCTCCCGAGCTTATCGAGAGAGCCAGGGGGGGGCTCGTAACCAGGGGCATTATGACAAGGTCGCAAGCGGATCAAAGCCGAAATATCTTTGAGAGCGGCAACACATTCGGAGACCCACGAGATCGATTAGCTTGGCTCCAGGATAGGAGACTATTGAAGAAGAAGGCGGAATATGTTTACTTTGTAGGCTGTATGAACTCCTACCGCAACCCTGAGACCGCTGCTCGCACTTTTGCAATATTAAGCCGCTTTGGAGCAACTCTTCTTCCTGCCGAGCAGTGCTGCGGGTCTCCATTGCTTCGCACTGGTTTCGATGCCGCCAGATTTGTGGATGAGAACTCCAGGCAGATAGAGGAGACGGAAGCCAAGACCGTGATCACTGGCTGCGCAGGCTGCTATACGACTCTTAAGAAGAATTATGCAAAGCAATTCGAGGTTGTCAGCGTTTCCGAATTCCTGGCAGAGCATATCTCAGAGCTGGCTCTAAAACCGCTCGATTTGACAGTAACCTATCACGATCCCTGCCATCTGGGCAGGCATAATAAAATCTATGAGCAGCCACGCCTTCTGATCGAGGCCATCTGCCATCTCAAGGAGATGAAGGCGACGAGAAAGGATGCCAGATGCTGCGGAGGAGGCGGAGGTGTGCGAGCCGGTTACAGAGATCTGTCCCTGCAAATGGCCAGGAGACGGTTGCAGGATGTTCCGGAGGGAGTTGACTACATTATCACCTCATGTCCTCTCTGCGTCAGGAATCTCAGAGACGCTGGCGCTGGAGAGAAAGTGATAGACCTGGTAGATCTTGTAGCCAAGGCGGTTCTTTGAAAAACCAGAGGGAGAAGATTAGAATCTTCGGTAGAATACTTCTGGATATTTGGAGTTAGGGGTTACTCCGAAGCCAACGAAACCCTTCGTCAAGAGATCGATCTGGCTTTCTATATCCGAACATCGAACTCTGACCTCATATTCAGGAATGTTTTCGCAACTCATATTGAAATTGACATCGGCAACCGCATTGATGCCAAGATTTGCGTCATTGCTATTGCGCGAATGACGCAAGATACCTTTGTACATGATATATCTCCACCATCCCCCAAACTTGGGGATCAGGGCTTTTATCACAAAACCACAGGACAAAATGTTATGCAGGCTTATGGGATTTCGTGGAGATATCGTGCAGCAGACGTGCTCGTATCCCATATTCTTCACCACATCTAGATGCGCACTCGCCATCCTTCGCTGCAGGCCGTAGCCGCGAAAGTGAGGGTGGACTGCCATGGCCTGAAGATGGGCAACCTTCATTTGCTCTCCGTTTGTTAGATTTATATCCGGGCCGAGATTGTCTTTTGCGAGCCCTGGGATGCGAATTATGCTATATGCCGCCAATCCTTCTGAAGTAGTCACTCCAATTACGGAATGCTCCGACTGGAAAACATCCCTAAAGTCCTCATCGTCATGCAATCTAAAGATCTCAGGCTCTGGGAGGTTTTCTGCTATCAGGCTTTGCAGTCTCACCAAATCCTGTATAGAGTCTTTTCTCAGGAACTTCATCTCGTATGGATGATCATTTCTCTCAGATTCGCCTCGATCGTAGGGCTTTTTATCTAGCCGGATCATGCCCGACTCAATCAAATGACTCATCTATTTACCTCAGTAACATTAGTCACTTTTCTACCAGTAATGAGAGGCTAGTCGGCTCTATAATCGTAAACCTTTCGCTCTTCTTTTTCTTTGTTGTTGCCTTCCCGCCTATTTGTGGAAAACTATATATCGTTGATCTGCTTACGAGGTGGCCCGTGCATAATCTAGAGATAACTACTGAGACGATAATCACCATATCAGGCTTTTTCGGAGCCATTTTGCTCCTCCTGGATGTCGTGGTTTTCAAGTAAAATTCCCTAAATATCCAAGAAAACACGTTAAGGTCATTAATGATCGTTCTAGCGAGGCTCCCTGAAATAACGAAACTTAATTAAAATAAGTCATTATTCCTGAAATTTTCGTATCAAAATAGCGAAAAAGAGGTAAATATCCAGGAAGGAGGATTGCACCTGAAAATCTGCCTCTTAGCGGATTCTATCAACTCTATTTTGGGATACTCATACACATATCCCCCATGGAGAATATGAACCTCATTGGATTTAACTCTTTTGGTATATTAAGTAAGTATGCAATCAGTAATCAAGATTCTATTATCTTTTCATAGTGTGGTCAATGGGCGAAGAGTAGATGTAGCAGCATTCTTAGATTGATGTATCTGGAAGTTCAGGAGGCTTGGCGGCAATAATAGAGCATTGGGTAGCATCTCCTATTTCGGCGACCAGAGATGTTGTCAATCAGAAGGTGCTGAAATGAAAGTCGAGGGCGATGCCGAATATGAAAAGGCCATGAAGGTATGTGAGAGAATGCTGGCCTTTGAGATGGATAATTTGCAGAGGAGTAATATCCAGAGAAAGATGGGTGATATCTGCCTTGAAATTTTCAGGCAAGATAAGAATTTGCAGACCTGCGAGCGAGCAATTCAAGCCTATCGAGAAGCCCTCCAGTTCTATACGCTGGAGCGTTATCCAAATCCTCACGCCAAGGTTATGAGAAGCCTGGGCTTCATCTATGCTGAGTTGGCAAACCAGAGAGATCGAGCAGAGAACCTCAGGCTTGCTATCAACTCATGGCAAAAGGCCCTGGCCGTCTTTTCCGAGGCCAGCGCTCCCGATGATTACGCTTCTCTTCAAGATGAGCTGGGATCGGCCTTTCGGAAACTTGCGGAAGTCGAGAATAGGCTGGAAAACGGCAACAGCGCAATTGTTGCATGCAAAAATGCCCTCCGTATTTATGACCTCAAGGATCGCCCTTTAGAGTACGCGAAAGTTCTGACCAATCTCGGAAGTGCGTATCTGACAATGGCGCAGTTCTTAGATCGCGAAGTTAATTGCAATCATGCTATAATATCGTATCAGAATGCTCTGCGTGTTTATTCTCCAGATCGCCATCCTGAGCAATATGCGGCCGTTAAAAATAATCTGGCCATAACATATCTCTCCCTCTCTGAAGCGGTGGATAAGGCAAAGAATTGCAGGCGTGCCCTTCAGTCATGCAGCGACGCCCTCCTTATCAGAACTACAGAGACCCGGCCCGAGGCCTATGCTGCAACCCAGAACAACCTGGGAAATGCTTATCTCGACCTGGCCGAAGAAGAAGAGGGGCTTGAGAACTGTCAGCGGGCCCTTGAGTCTTACGAAAATGCTCTGCGGATATATTCTCTGGAAGATTTCCCTAAGCCTTATGCAACTACGCAAAATAATCTGGGGAATGTCTATCTCACAATGGGCCAGAGCAGGGATCGTCTCAGCAATTGCATGAAAGCCATTCGTGCGGCTCAAGAGGCGCTGCGAATTGTCACGCTGGAGGATTCGCCCGGGGACTACGCTGAAGCCCAGGGGACGCTGTGGCTAGCCTATCTTACAATAGCTGAGATTGAGTATCGTGCTGAAAACTGTCTGCTTGCTCTAGAGGCCTGTCAAGAAAGACTGCGCGTATACTCTGTCGCAGACCAGCCATTGGAGTATGCTTCCTGTCAGAAAGATATGGCGATCACCTGCAGCATGCTGGCAGATACGGAAATCTCTGCCGAAGCCAAAGCCATCGATTGCAAGAGGGGGGTGAATGCAGCTATGGAGGCCCTGCGGATCTATAATGAAAAAGATCATCCTATGGAGCATGCTGAGACGCAGATCTTGCTCTGGGCTGCATATTCGGCTCTGGCAGAGGTAGAGGAGAGGCAAGAGAACTGCCGCAAAGCCATTGATGCAAGCCTTATAGCAGTCAGGATCCTTGATAAAATAAGCCCTGCAGAGCATGCAGACGCCCTGAAGAATCTCGGCTATAGCTTCATCACGCTGGCAGAGAATGTTGACAAGGCGGAAAATTGCAAAAAGGCCATCGAGGCCTACGAGAAGGCTCTGCAATATCATACTTCGGAGAGGGCGCCTCTGGAGGCGGCTGAGATCTTGAGGGATCTAGCCTTTGCCTATTTCACTCTGTCCGAAGTGGAAGACAGAGCGGAATGCGGCAAAAAGGCCCTCAAGGCCTATAAAAAGGCTTTCAAGATCTACAAAGGAATGGCCGAAGAGCTTGAAGAGGCCAACGATCCGGCTGCCGACGCGACACGGGATCTGGCGGAAAAATGCCACCGTTCCCTGGAATCATGCAAAAGCATCCTCAAGGCCGGCCGGAAGTCCAGGACCGCAAATCAGGAGATCGGGAGGTCGGAAAGGTGACGGATTTGACGGATGAGCAAAAGGCGGAGTATTTTCGTCGGTCCTACGTTGCAGCAGACGGTCTGTGGTTCATGAAGGTCGAGGAGATGTGTGGTTTTGAGGCGACGCTGAAATTGGACGAAGCAGTCTGGAAGGTTCTGCCAAAGATTCAGGCCCGCACCATCAAAGCTATGATGAAACTGGGCTCTGGCCTGGAGGGATTGCAGGAGGCCATTGCAGCCAGGCTTTGCCTGGAGGGCTTTGACTACGACTTGAAAATACAGGAGAACGGCTTTGAGGTTATCGTAAAAAAGTGCCCCTGGCATGACCTGATGATAGGGTCGAAACGTGGGGAATTGTCGGAAAAGGTGGGCGACCTCATCTGTCGGGTGGAGAATTCTGTCTGGTCTCAGGAGTTCAAGGAGATAGATACCGATTTTGGGGAAATAGGATTCGAGCGAGAAGATATGATCTGCAAAGGAAGAAGCAGATGCGTTCTTCGGTTCTACAGAATGACAAAAATGGAATAATCCCTTTTAAGGCTCTTCGCTATTTACTATGGCTAACCTCAGTTTAATATGGTTTTTCAGTTTTTAGTTCTTCTCTCAGTGCTTACTCTGTGAGCTCTGTGGTTGAAACGTCGCGAGCGCGCTGGACCTCTAAGCGGTTGCGAGCGTTCACCACAAAGGGCACAGAGCGCACGGAGGCCTCCCTGAGGATTCTAATTATTTTATTACCCAATCGATACAGCGAGGAACCCTTTTTAAATTTGCACCCGAATATTTACACATCGAGGTCTCCGACCGGACCTCAATTACAACGTATCATCGAATCCGATCTTGATGTGCGTCCCATCGCAGAAGGGCTTTTTCCGAGAGCCGCCGCATCTGCATAGAGCATACGGTCCCCGGACTTCAGCATCTTTACCTTCCGGGTCGATCAAGGGGCAATCACCTTCCACAAGGAATGGACCGTTTTTTACAACCTTGATCTTTGCAGAGTTCCTTTCTCCCTCTTCAGCAGATCCTGCCTTTTTATATGTCAGAGCTCCGGAAGGACATCGATCTATGACCGACTTGATCTCTTCAGAGCTCGCTCCTTGCATATTTATCCAGGGCTTGCTATCGTGGCTGAACACTTTAGGCAGACCTTTCACACATTCTCCGGCATGCTGGCATTTTTCCGGGTTCCACTGAACAACTAACTCTCCATCGGTGTATTCTTTCATCATAACGGATGCGCTTTCTTTCTACTAAGGCTTTCTGCTCTCTATATAGCCTATATAGATAATATTATTCTCATATGCACAATTTTCAGTATAACCTTTTCAGTCGAATAATATGATATTAAATTATGAATTAAATTTATTTAATGTATTTAACCATAGAATGTATATATCTTGAGCTCCTAATACTGAGATTAGTTGTGTCATTTTATAGGGTGAGGACTTATGGGATTTATAAGCGAGTTTAAGGATTTTGCCATGAAGGGAAATGTCTTGGATATGGCAATAGGCATCATTATTGGGGTGGCCTTTGGAGCTATAATCACATCCCTGGTGAAGGATATCATCATGCCGCCTCTGGGAATGATCCTGGGCAGCGTGAACTTCAGCGACCTCTTTATTTCTCTGGATGGAAAGACCTATGCTACTCTGGCAGCGGCTCAGGCGGCAGCAGCGCCCACCATCAACTACGGTCTGTTCATAAACACAATTATCAATTTCCTCATAGTGGCATTGGCAATATTCTTGCTGATCCGGCAGGTAAACGCCGCCAAGAAAAAGCCTGCTCCTCCAGAGTCAAACACCAAGGAATGCCCATACTGCAAAGAGAGCATCGCGAAGACAGCTGTCAAATGCTCGCATTGCACAGCGGATCTGAAAGATTAAGAAAGGCCGCACTTTCTCTTTTTTAGGTCATGCTTAGATTATTGATGCCAGGAATTTTCCCAATATTTTCCTATATTTTTTTGTAATACACTTCCGTCCTGTAGATTGCCAAGAGAAGGCCGTAGAGCATTGGTCCTACAATAATACCCACCATTCCCAGTACGAAGATGGGCGCGATAAAGGCGAGCAGCGTTAAGATAGGATGAATCCTTGCGGTCTTCAGGGCCAGCTGCGGAGCTATGATGTTGGTGGGTACCAATGTGATTCCTATCACTCCGAAAATCAGCAGGATGATGCTCGTCTGATAATCCTGGATCAGGGAGTAATAGATGGCCATGGGCACGTAAACCCCAGGCGGGCCAGGGATCGGAACCAGGGCGAAGAGGGCCACCAGCGTTCCCCAAAGCAAGGGGTTGGGTATGCCCAGCAGATAGAATCCTAGGGATGCCACGCTCCCCGAAATTATTGCCGTGCTGAAGTACACGGTAAAAAGCGTTGTGTATATACCATCCAGTTCTTTCAGAAAACGTCGGAACATCCCTCTCCTGGTCTTGGGCAGCAGTTCGACAGCCCGGTCCAGGATGTGTTTGCCGTCAATGAGCATCCAATATGTGAAAAATATCACCACCAGGGACTCAGCAAATAATATTGGCAATGCTGAAACAAAGCCGGATAGCTGCGCTGCCACAATGGGGGTTACATAGGAGGCTATGGCTGCGGGAATATCGCCGATTCCATTCACATAATGGACAATTGATGCTGGAAGGCGGGCGTTCATCCCGAGAATGAGGTCGTTCGAGATGCCTGAGAGCTTTATGGCTGACAGGCTACCTGAGCTTTGCAGGTTCATTATCTCGACCAACAGAACTCCTGATAATCCAATGAGTACTGCCAGTATTATTGCGAACACGATTAGCATGGAAAAAAGGGATGAGAGCCATTCGCGCTTGGTGATCCGGAAAAGGCCTGCATATACGGGCTTTAGCAGATAAATCAGGACTATGCTAAATAGGATTGTAGAAAAGAAATCCTTTGTCACATAGATGGTGGCAATGAAGATCATCAGAACGACTGCGTCCACGGCGACATCAAATCGACTGCGAATCTCCATAGAACTACGTCGTCATTAATACGAATAAACTTTTCTCTTGAATTGGATTCGGTCAGACTAAAATTAATTTTCAGCTTTCCTATCACGGTTTAGGAGTTTATTCATCGAGTTGGAAATATTTATAGCTTTAGAGCACCAATACCTATCATGAAAAATGTAATTACATGGTTTGACATCCCGACGGAGGATTTTGATCGTGCTGTGAAGTTCTACTCTGACATCTTGGGCAATGAGATCCGCGTAGATACATTCATGGGACGAAAACTGGGATTTTTCCCGATGGAGGGGATGGAAGGAGTAAGCGGAGACTTGGTGCCGCCGGGCCTTGGAAACAAGCCTTCTGCAAATGGAACCCGTGTCTACCTGAGCTGCGAAGGAATAATTGATGAGGTCATTGGAAGGATAGAAAAATCCGGCGGGAAAATTGTTAATCCAAAGACCAAGATCGGAGATATGGGATGGATCGCTATGATTATGGACACGGAAGGAAATATGGTCGGTCTACATAGTTTCAAGTAGACCTCGCTCTTTTTTAATAGCCAGGATATAAAAATAACTAATAACGGCTCGGTTATAAAAATATTGCAAACCTTGCAAGACCCTTCTGTCAATATTCAATTGGCTGTTTTTTTGAATTTGAAGAATGGCACAAAAGGCAAGTGTAGTTATAACTGTAGAACATGAGAACAAATAAAGGGAGGAAGATCGTGAATTCAAACAGAAAAACAGCAATAATTGTGGGCGCATTGTATATTCTTGGGACGGTTGCCGGCATATTAGGCGAGGTTTTTGGACCTAATCTAGATGCTCCAGATTATCTGGCCAATCTTTCCGAGAATGAAAACCAAGTGCTGATAAGAGCGCTGCTTTTTTTTACTATGGCTGTCCTAACTGTTGGTACATCAATTTATTTGTATCCAATCTTAAAAAAGTATAATGAAGCCTTAGCTCTTGGGCACGTTGTTTTCAGGACTATTGAGACCGTATTCTTTACTGTTAGTGCAATCAGTCTGCTAACACTATTGACATTAAGTCAGGAATTTGTAATAGCAGGAACTCCGGATGCTTCCTATTTTCAAACCTTAGCCACTTCATTGCTGGCAGCAGGTAAATGGTCGGGAGGTGTGTTTGCAACTATCGCTTTTAGTATAAGTGCTCTGATGCTAAATTATATATTATATCGATCAAAACTCCTTCCTCGATGGTTATCTGGGTGGGGTCTTATTGGAGCCGCATTATATTTAGGATCAGGCTTTTTACCTCTGTTCGGCCATGATCCACGCTCGACGATCAATCTCCTTATGGATGCTCCAACATTCCTGCAAGAAATGGTTCTTGCGGCATTGCTGATAGTTAAAGGATTCAATTCCGCTGCAATCGCTTCCGAGTCTGTAGAACAGATATAAACGAAAGAAAATGACAAAATCAAGATGAATTGAAGGAAAACTTATGAAAGCAATTGTATGTACAAAATATGGACCACCTGAGGTTCTTCAGCTTAAAGAGGTGGAAAAACCTACTCCCAAGTCCAATGAAGTGCTGATAAAAATATTTGCAGTAGTAGTGGGAATTGAGGATACTATGCAACGAAAAGGCATACCCTACTTTGGGCGATTTTTTGTTGGTTTTACAAAACCCAGAAAACCCATACTTGGAACCGAATTTGCAGGAGAGATTGAAGTTGTAGGAAAAAATGTGAAGCTATTTAAAAAAGGTGATGAGGTTTTTGGAAGTACAGGTGCTGGATTTGGCTGTTATGCTCAGTATATGTGTATGCCTGAAGAGGGTTTCTTGTCGATAAAGCTGCCAAAAATATCTTATGAGGATGCCGCTCCTGTATGTGGGGCTTTAGCGGCATGGAATTTACTGAAAGCTAAGGCAAATGTTCTGAGCGGGCAAGAAGTTCTCATTAATGACGCTGCTGGAAGCATAGGTTCAGCCGCCGTACAGATTGCCAAAGCGTTGGGGGCTGAAGTTACCGGAGTATGTAGCACAGCCGATCTGAAATTCGTTGAATCCTTGGGATCTGATAAGGTAATTGATTATACAACTGCGGATTTCACCAAGAACGGTCAGACCTATGACGTTATTTTAGATGTAACTGGCAAGCCTTCGTTTTCACATTGCAAGAATTCACTAAAGAAAAGAGGGTTCTATCTTACCACTTATCCAACTCTTTCAGTTTTGCTTCAAATGTTTTGGACAGGAATACAAAACGATAAGAAAGTAATATTTTCAGCAACAGGGCTTATGCCAGTTTCAAAGCGCTTGAGCTTCCTTAAGGATCTTATTTTGCTTCTTGAGGAAGGAAAGTTAAAGACCATCATTGATAGAAGTTACCGGTTAGATCAAATTGTCGAAGCTCACCAATATGTTGAGCAAGGGCATATAAAAGGGAATGTGGTCATCACAATTGGCAATAATAACAAAAAAAATAATAAGAGTAATACCGATGAAAGCAATTGAATGCATAAAATACGGACCTACCGATGCTCTTTAATTAAAAGTGGTAGAAAAAACCAACTCCCAGGGACGATGAAGTACTGAAAAAAGTTTCAATCGGCGTCCGTAAATGCGGCTGACTGGCTTCTCCTGAGAGCTGACCCGTTTTTGGTCCGCCTTATGAGGATTATTAACCATTGTGGCACAGAGTTCGCAGATTATCCACCATGAGGCAAACTAATAACTGGAAAACCATATTAACCTGAGGTTAGCTAATCGAAAAAGCTGAGAGCCATTATAACTCCCATAAAGCGGCCTTATAAGCAAAATTTTGATACCAAAGTTTAAAAGTATCATAATCTATATAAACTCAAACCCTAATTAGGTGAATATATGCCCAAGACTACATTGACACTCACTGAAACCATGGCTAAAACTCTGAAGATCTATACGGTACAATCCAAAGGCAACCTGCATGCACAAAGTCAAGTTGTAGAGGAGGCTTTATTAGAATTCTTCACGAAGCATGGAGTTAAAATCGAGGGATGATTGGCTTTACGATCGCTGGATATTCTGGATAAAGATAGAAGGCTCTGTAGCCGAACCAAGCACAAAAATTCAAAAATAGAATAATATTATCGTATGGAATGATCTTGCCATACTTCAAGATCTGAAGGGGCTATGAGCTTTGTCTTCCTATAGGAAAATTGCAGTTAGGACAATGTGGCATCCTCAATCTAATTTAACCCAATATAATGAAATTGATGTGCAATGATTTATATGCTGAATAGCACCAGGAGGGAAATTGGGCTATCCAGCATGGGTTCGAAAACATCTTACACGATGGTTAACAAAAGTGAGATATCGCCGGATGTATTTAAGATATATGACACAAATTAGGTTATTATAGCGCAAAGGGCGAAAAAGAAATACTTGCATTTCATTATTCTCATTTTAATAACCCTTCGCATATTCAAAATATACTAGGAAAGACGACCGGGCCCGCTCTTCCGGCCCGGGCGACTCCATCTTCAAATATACTGCTGAATAAGACCTTCGGGCTCCAATATCCTGTTTCTCTCTTTATTAAGGATCTTCGCCGCCGCGCTTTCGAAGTCGCTCTGATAGATCATGGTCCTCTCTTCTCGAATAGCATACATGCCGGCCTCTGTAGATAGTGCCTTGAGATCCGCACCACTCGAACCTTCCGCGAGGTCTGAAATCATTCTGAGGTTCACTTCCGGGTCCAGGTTCATACCTGCTGTATGGATCCTTAAGATGGATTCGCGTGCCTCCTTATTTGGCATTGGAATCTCAATGACTCTATCGAAACGGCCCGGCCTCAGCAATGCGGGGTCCAGCATATCCAGACGATTGGTGGCGGCGATGAGCTTAACCTCGCCACGAGCATCGAATCCATCCATCTCCGCCAGAATCTGCATCAGAGTCCTCTGCACTTCGCGATCTCCGCTGGTGGCTCCATCCATGCGGCGCGCACCGATGGCGTCAAGTTCATCTATGAAGATTATTGCCGGCGACTTACTCTTGGCCAGCTCGAAGAGCTCGCGCACAAGGCGCGCACCCTCTCCGATGTACTTTTGCACGAACTCCGAGCCCACGACTCTTAAGAAGGTAGCATCAGTGCTCTGGGCTACGGCTTTGGCGAGTATGGTCTTACCTGTGCCCGGCGGCCCGTGCAGCAAAACTCCTTTAGGCGGCTCGATTCCCACGGCCACAAAAAGGTCCGGACGCTTCAGGGGCAGCTCCACAATTTCCCTGATTTCGGAGATTTGGATGTCGAGCCCTCCAATCTGAGAGAAGCGCACATCAGGAGCGTCTTCGATCTCCATGCCAAAGACAACGGGGTCGCGAGGCGATGGCAGGACGCACATTACAGCAAATGACTGCTGGTTCAGGCCTACCTGGGCTCCGGGTTTGATCTTTTCATCAATAAATTGCGATAGATTTACAACGAATCTGGGGCCAGTGCTACTCTTAACTATCACTCTGTTCTCATCCAGAACATCAACTATAGTGCCCACGATCATGGGACCGACGCGCAAGCGCTCCAGCTCGCTGCGGAGCTTGCGGGCCTCTCGCTCGAACTTGAGCTTTTGATTCTCAATGAGCCTCTTTTCGCCTTCCACGCGGTCCTTCTGCTCACGCAACGCCAGGTTGCGCTCTTCAAGCTGGCGCATACGGTCCAGGATGTAGCGCGAAAAGTCCGCGCCGGCCTGTGACTCATTCATGCCTTCTCCACTATCCATAATTACAAAGATTATTAAACTCCGACCCCTATAAAGGTTTCCGAAATGACCGAGAAGCAATGCGAGATTTGCGGTGCTGAGATCGCAGGTTTACCCCAAAGGATAGTGATCGACCGCTCAACGATGGACGTATGCAAGAGCTGTGCGCGCTTCGGAAAACCGGAAGACAAATGGACTCCAGTTCCTAGAAAGATGGTTCCCGTTGAGAGAGCCTTCATAGTAAAACGGCCCCAGCCTCGCGACCATTTCAAGGATTTGGTAGAGTTGGTCCCTGAGTTCGGGCGCAAGATCAGGAACGCACGCGAGGCCCTGGGTATGTCGCCGGAGCAGCTAGGCGTGAGAATCAAGGAGAAGGCGACCCTCTTAAAGAAGATCGAGAGGGAGGACATATCTCCTGAAGACGAGGTTAGAAAGAAACTTGAGAAGGAGCTGAAGATCAAGCTAACCGACCAGGCAAGCGAATCCCGGGTCAAGGCCGGGAGCGCAGGCAGAGGATTGACCTTGGGTGATATTGCCAGCATCAAGCGGAAATAGGAAATGATCGCCAGCGCGTCTCGTTTTATCATCGGCGGGGGAGTAATAGTCTACCCCACCGAGACAGTTTACGGCTTGGGCGCCAATGCTCTCGATGAGCAGGCGGTGATGAGGGTCTTTCAGATCAAAAAGAGACCTCTTTCCATGCCCATTTTTCTGGCTGTCTCAAACTTTGATATGCTGAGGAATGTGGCCATAGTCACCAAAGAAGACCTGGATCTTCTAGAACAACTCTTGCCGGGGCCGGTTTCAGTTCTTGTCCGGCGAAAGAGCGTTGTTCCGGATATTCTCACCTCTGGCTCGCCATTTGTCGGCATCAGGTATCCAGACCATGAAACGGCACTGAGGATCATCGATCTGGCTGGACCTATAACCTCCACCAGTGCCAACCGGACCGGAATGCCCGCACCGACAAATGCTGCCTCGGTCTCTCGCGAGATCGAAGATCGAGTTGATACGATAGTGGATGGCGGGAAATGCAGTTACGGCGAGCCTTCCACTCTGCTGGATCTGGAGAAGAGAGAGATCATTCGACCGGGCGCAGGCCTGGATAAAGTGATGAAGGCGATAAGGTGAATGCCCGCATAAGAGACTTCTTTGAGACCAAAGCAGGCTGGATATTTGCCGTCTCTGACTACAATCACCCGGAAGGTCTTCGCTCCCTGCTTCGTTATGTGCCCGATGTCACAGGAGAGCGCAAGGCCGATGGCAGATGTTTTCGTAAGATGGACTTCGATCAGGGGTTTGAGTTTCTAAAGCGTGTCCAGCCTGATTATGTTCATGACCTCCATGTTGTTCCTGAATCGGATGTGGTCAGGTATTACCAACCATCCGAGGGCTTGAGATCCGTGGCAAGAAAAGACCCGAGAGTTATGAAGATTGCCACGATTCTGCAAGAAGGAGGCGTTACCTGGCAAGAGATGGGCATCACCGGTTCCATGCTATTGGGGCTGAATAGTCCGAGCTCGGATATCGATTTCGTAGTCTATGGACCCATGTGGTGGAAAGCGAGGGCAATTGTAGCGCGAGCTAAGGCCAGAGGTTTGATTGAGGACCTGGATGAATTAACCTGGAAGAAGATCTATTCCAAGCGAAAGCCGGAAATCAGCTTTGAAGAGTTCATGACGCATGAGAAGAGAAAGGGAAATCGAGGAATGATCGATGGCACTTACTTCGACCTGCTCTTTACCAGGGACTGGAACCAGATCTGCCCGCAGCCTCCGGGCAGGCCCATAGGCCAGAGCCTGATTGAGGCCAAAGTGATAGAAGCTGAGTTTGCCTTCGACAGTCCGGCCATCTTCCATTTGGATCATCCAGAGGTAAGAGAGATATTCTGCTTCACTCATACCTATGCCGGACAGGCCCTACCCGGAGAGATGATAGAGGCGAAAGGTGTGCTGGAAGAGACGGATCAGGGCCAACGACTGGTGGTAGGAACAACGCGCGAGGCACGAGGCGAATGGATCAGATCGCTAACGCTCCTTGAAGGCGCAACTTAAGGTTTTTGATGAATATTACGAAAGAGGTCTTTAAATGCTGCAAGTTCGTCCCTTTGATATTGAGATAGGTCAGCACAAGGTCATGCTTAACGTAGTGGACGCCAGAGAGAGAGGTCTCAATGCCGGAGACCGCGTCAGGGTCAGAACAAAAGGTGCCGGGACCACGGCCATACTCGACACAACCCTGGAGATGGTCAAGGTGGGCGAGATCGGCATCTTCACTGAGGCTCTGAAAGATCTGAAGAATCCCGTTAGCGTGGATGTGCTACCGGCTCCGAAGCCCGCCTCTCTTTGCTATATAAAGAACCTGATGGACAAGCAAAAGCTCACTGAGGACCAGATCCGAACCATCGTGCAGGATATCGTCGACAACAACCTCAGCGAGATTGAGCTTTCGGCTTATGTCACAGCCTCCTACATCCACAACATGAGCGCCGAGGAGGTGGTTTGGCTGACCAAGGCCATGATCGAGACAGGCGAGCGAATTCACTTTGATACCCATCCGATCATGGACAAGCACAGCATCGGAGGCGTTCCGGGCAATAAGGTCTCTCTTCTTATCGTGCCGATAGTTGCAGCTGCTGGCCTTCTCATTCCTAAGACCAGCTCGCGAGCCATAACCGGTGCAGGCGGGACAGCGGACCTGATGGAGGTTCTGGCACCAGTGGAGTTCGGCGCCGATGAGATCAAGGAGATAACCGAGAAGGTAGGCGGAGTCATCGTTTGGGGAGGAGCCACGAATATCGCTCCAGCCGATGATAAACTGATCAAAGCGGAATACGCTCTATCCATCGATCCATACAGCCAGATGCTGGCCTCGATTATGGCCAAAAAAGGGGCAGTCGGTGCGGACGCTGTTGTGGTGGACATGCCGGTAGGACCCGGCACTAAACTCGCAACTGCCGAGAATGGTCGGTCTCTGGCCAAAGACCTCATCGACCTGGGAGAGCGCCTGGGCATCCGCGTGGAGTGCGCCATGACCTTCGGGGGATCGCCCGTAGGCCGAACCATCGGGCCGGCTCTGGAGGTGCGAGAGGCACTCACTGTTTTGGAGAATAAGGGCGGACCAAACAGCCTGAAGGAGAAGAGCCTCTCACTGGCCGGCATCCTTTTGGAGATGGGAGGAGTAGCGGGACGCGGAGACGGATACAGTGCAGCAGAAGGTATTCTCACCAGCGGAAAAGCCCATAAGAAGCTTATGGAGATCATCGAAGCTCAGGGCGGCAATCCACTTGTCAAGAGCGAGGATATTGTTATTGGCGAGAACTGTGAGGATATCTTGGCACCTGCAGGAGGCTATATCGTGGCCTTCTACAACAAGCGGCTGGTGGAGCTGGCCCGCATGGCAGGCGCGCCCGCGGATAAGAAGGCAGGAGTTATAATCCATAAGAAGATGGGCGAAAAGATAAAGAAAGGCGAGCCTTTGATCACCATCTGCTCCACCTCGGATTGGGAGCTGGAGAGCGCCGTAAAAGATGCCAGGAGACAGATGCCTATCGTTGTAGAAGGCATGCTGCTGGAGAGATACCCTCGCATAACTGAGCTCTAAGGATATGATTAGTATGAGGGTTGGCGTTTGATCAAAGAGGAGTCGGAAATGTTGGTCGCAATTACATATCATGAGGATTTTGGCAAGAACGGATTCAGCGTACTGAAGGAAAGGGTCCGTCCATCCTTCCAAAAACTGATGGAATCAGGGCTGGTGGATGGCATTGAAGTGCAAGTATTTCGGGCGAAACCCGCTCCTTTGGAGCTTGTCGAGAAGGCTCATACTGCGGCCCATATGGCCAACATGCAGGCAGATCAATATAGAGAGGTGGCTCTCCTCTCAGCTGGCAGCGTGGTGATGGCGGCAGAGATGGTCGCCACCAACCAGGCCAGATCAGCCTTCGCTTATACGGGAACCGCTGGACATCATGCCTCTCGAGGAAGCTGCTGGGGATTTTGTTATTTCAATGATGTGGCGATCTCCATCGAGCGTCTGCGAGAAATGGGCATAGAGCGTTTTCTCATAGTTGATGTAGATCCACATTTTGGTGACGGCACACGCGACTTTTTCAAAGACGATGCCAACGTCTTTCATATTAACCTCCATAGTGGGACCGGAGAAGAGCACGACCCCGAGAGAAACAACTACGACATAGGCCTCACATTTGGATGCAACAATGAGCGATTTCTTGATGCCTTAAAGAGTGCTCTTGAGTTGGCCAGGGATTTTGACTTTCAGATAGCCTTCGTCATTTTCGGTCACGACTCTCACCAGGATGATTATGGCGGCTTCAACCTCACATTCGAAGCCTATCCCAGGATGGCGCAGATGATAAAGGAGGCCGTTGGGGAGAAAGGTCTGATCTTCGTATTGAGCGGCGGATCATGCGTGCATGTAGCAGAACGAGCGATTCCTGACGTCGTCCGGGTCTTATCGGGAAGGTGGCCGTCTTGAGGATGGCTTCCAATTGCTATCCCTGCATCCTGGACCGGGCCAAGTTCGAGTGCGATCTCGTCTTTTCCAGGGAAGAGGAGAAGAAGGCAGCCGTAGAGGAGCTGCTGGACTACATGGCCTGCCATAAAGGAGGAGTGCCGGCATTAGTGGGAACGGAGCGAGAGGTCATCATCAAGAGGCGAAGCGGAAGTATGGACCCGTATCAACATCTAAAAGAGGAGAGCAACAGTGTGGCAAGGGATCTTTTGCCTATGGCAAGTGAATTCTATGAAAAAGCAGACGACAAGATCGAGGCCTTGATACGCATTGCTGCGGCCGCAAATTCCATGGAGTTTGGCGTCAAAGGTCATGATTTTGACAACTCCACATTTGGAAGTGTCTTCGCAGATACGCTTCGCGAGAGGCTAGAGGCCGATATGGTCGAATTGAAGAAGCGCCTGCAGGTTTTTTGCAATATCTTCTATCTGACCGACAACTGCGGAGAGGTCGTCTTCGACCTATTCGTGATTGGAAAACTCAGAGCGATGGGCAAAAGAGTCGTGATAGGATCAAAGTCCGAGCCGGTCTTAAATGATGTCACAGTCAGTGAGCTTAAGGGAATGACCGATGTTGAGGTTATACCAACCGGCAGTGTAGTAGGAACGGCAATAGATCATCTCAGCCCTGAGGCCTCGACTCTTTTATTCGACCCTGACTGGTTGGTCTTATCCAAAGGCATGGGCAACTTCGAGACCATGTCTGAGTTCGACGAAAAATTAATAGGGCGGCTTATCTACATTTTGCGGGCCAAGTGCGAGCCTGTTGCGACGCAAATGAATGTACCCAAGGGAACGCTGGTGGCAAAATCAATCTAGCAGATTCGAATTGATCTAATGCGTTGATTTAGAGGCCAGGGGAATGGTGATGCTTGTCATCATCATCCCAGAGAGCACTTGCCTCAGCAATAATTCATGTCCACTTCTTCGACCGGGAGCTCGTCTGGCTCTTCCGTCATCGGCTCCATTAAGGAGATATCAATGTCAAGATTAAATAGCTTTTTTATGGCATTCAGCAGATTTGTCGCTGCCGGTATATCCACCAGGTCAGCTCCCGTGCTGGTGCCGAGCAGACAGAAACCGCGCATACCGTGCAATGGAGCAAGCCCCGCTAATAGGCCGTTTAGTCCTCCAATGGCTCCACTGTGCAGCAATGGGATCTCGGAATTGCCTAAGGCTGCGGCTGATTCAGGATCCGTGGCCGCACCAAGTATAATCTCATCTGTATCTCCGACATAGGCCGCCAGGGTGATAACATCTGTGACTCCCTCCGCATGAATGGCTTCCAGGATATTTCCTGCCAGCTCGTGCATTCCCACGACGTCCAGGGGCTGGGCATCCCCTGATAGGATGAACATGTTCCGTTTCTCACGGGGTCGCAACAGTTCGGCGTGCATTAATTCTGCCAATCCGCTCGAGACCATGACTTGTGGCGGAAAGCTATTCGAAAAAAAGGATTTCATTGTACTGCATTCCAAGGCGGTGCCCAGATAATCGGCAGCTACTTTGCCAACGCTTCCGATCCCTGGAAGACCGCAGATGCAGACGATACCAGACTCAAACATCAGAATGGCGGTTGGCGTGCAGCTATAACATACTTTCGCCAACCCCCTGCATATTCAGATTTATTGAGTTCCCTTCACTCCCCCAGAGCCTCAATCATCCAGTTGATCTTATAAGTCTGATTTGTTGCAGCGATGGTTCTCTCTGCAGGCTCTAATATTCCATTGCCGAAGTAGAATGATTTGCCGATTCCACTGTCTTGCTCCCTGAGAATCTCCATGCTTGCGCGATCGTAAAAGACTACATAGAAGTCTCCGGTTACGGACAGTGCAGGGATCTCTATTACGCCAGAGACGGGACCTGTCGGTGACAGGAAGTAACCATTCTGTGCGTCTGCAAATTTATAGAGAAGATTGAGATCTTTGTCCCTTATCTCAATGAGGAAATTCTTATCCGATGGGAACGTTTTAGTAGTATTATTGAATCCGCTCCAGCCAGCTACCTGCACACCTCTGAGCTTCCAGCCAGCGTTGGGAGTAGTGAACTTCACGGCTTCACCGATGTGCAGACCATCCAGGCCAAATTCACTTAGTATGGTGAATAGAGAAAGATTCATCAGGGAAACATTCTTTCCACTATCTTCTCTTAGTATGGTAAGCTTTGGCGCTGTTGTATCTGCTCCAAGAACGCTGATGCATAGAGTCAGGCAACATAGGCAAGCAATCAATAATATTGTCTTCTTCAAATTATCACCCCAATATAGATCATTTGAATTTTATCCATATAAAGATTCTGATGAAAGGCTGGAATGTATTTTCCTGTCAAGCATGAAATGCGAATCATGACTCCAATCGGTCTGAACTATAAAGCTCAGAAAAAGCTTAGAAAAAACATTTTTGCAGGTCGGCATTTTATCCTTCTCTCCAACCTGCAAAATCTGCCTGGTTCCTCTATTCGCCGACTGCTCTGAGTACCCAGTTAACTTTGGTAGATTCGCTATTGGCATCTTTGAAACTTGCAGGAATCAAATCGCCTGTTAGACTGTCGTAGAAATAAGAGTTTCCAGTTCCGTTTTGCTGTTCCATTCCCACGACCATTGCGCCTCGATCATAAAAGATGACATAGAAATCGCCCGTCAATGGAAGTGCCGGTATATCTATTGCTCTGAGAACTGGGGCAGTAAACGTGAAATACGCATTTTGCGTGTCAGACATCCGGTAGAGAAGGTTCAGGTTCTTGTCCCTGATCTCTATCAGGAAATCATTTGCAGAAGGGATTGTTTTAGTCGTGTCATTATAACCATTCCAGCCAGCGACGCGTACCTGCATCAATTTCCACCCCGGCTTTGGTACGGTGAATTTGACGGCCTCGCCTACGCCAAATGCATCGATGCCCCAATCAGTAGCAGCAGAGTATAGAGTCATATTCATTTTAGAAAGATTTACTCCGCTGTCCTGCTTAAGGACTATCAGCTCGGGAACAGCACTACCTGCATTATTTTGAGCTATAACGACGCCCATTAGAGACATAAGGCAAAGAGCAGAAACCAGTAAGATCATCTTTTTCAAGCAATCACCCAAAAGAGGAAATTAAATCCGTTCTTTATATAGATGATGCTGGATTACTTTGCAGATAAAAAAGACGAAACGAGGTTCAGACCCATTTGTTCACGATGCCAAACGCTTGTTATACGAATTGCAATAGAAACGATCATTGATGGTTGAATAATTATATTTGCCAATATTCATGTCGTCAATCAAGCATAAGATTGTTCAGAATTTCATACTAAGTATGCGTATCCGAAATCCTTTTATAATCAGAAGTGATTTCTGAGATTTGGTGAATTAATGCATATTCCTGATGGATATCTGGGGCCATATACCTACATTGCATTCTGGATCATAATGTTCCCCATCTGGTATTATGCGGGAAAAAGGCTCAGTGCTGAGCTGAAGTCCAGGCAGGTCCCTCTGCTGGCGCTGGCAGCAGCGTTCACCTTTGTTATTATGATGTTCAATATTCCGATTCCAGGAGGTAGCACCGGCCATGCCGTGGGAGGCGCAATTATCGGCATTGTCCTTGGACCATGGGCTGCGGTTATTGCCATCACTGTGGCATTGGTATTACAGGCGATGGTGTTCGGGGATGGTGGAATAACGGCCATTGCCGCCAATTGCTTCAACATGGCTGTGGTCATACCTTTCGTCGCCTTCTACAGTTACCATCTCATCAGCAATGGCACGGTTATTACATCCAGAAGAAGGGTGATCGCAGCGGCGTTAGCCGGCTGGGCCTCTCTGACAATAGCAGCAGCCGTTACCGCATTTGAATTTGGAATTCAGCCGATCTTGCATCATAGTGCAGAAGGCGTTCCGCTCTATATGCCGTACTCGCTTGGCGTAACATTGCCTGCTATGATACTCGAGCATGCTTTTGGTTTCAGCATTCTGGAAGCTCTGATTACGGCAATGATCTTTTCGTACATCCAGAGAACTGATCCATCTCTATTCTATGGAGAAAGATCTCTGGCGAGAGAGAACAAAAGGAAGAAAACAGCATCAACCTGAGTTGAAACCATGGATAAGACGTACAGAAATCTTGCTATCGGCCTGGCATTGCTGATAGTTCTAGTGCCTCTAGGTCTCTTTGCCTCTGGCGAGACCTTCGGTGAGTGGGGGCCACAGGAGGTCAAGGAGAGGCTCGGTTTTGTGCCCTCCGGCCTGGATCAGCTCTCAAATTTTTGGAAAGCTCCATTGCCGGATTATGCATTGCCCGGTGGCCGTGAGTCTAAGACAGCAGCCGCAGCGACATACATCCTATCGGGAGTGATTGGCGTTGCGGTATGCGGCGGCCTGCTTTATCTCGTGGGAAAGAGGATTGCGAAAGATTAGGGCCATCCGTTAAGGAGAACAATGATACCGGACTGGATGAAAGAAGTGGATGTCGGTCCTTGCCAGTGCTCGGCGATATATCACGGCAAGAAGGGATTCGTAGGAAAGACGATAGATGGGATTTTCGGCTTTCTGGAAGAAGCCTTTATCTCGGAGAGCAATTCCAGGCGGTGCGGCCTCCTGCAGAGCCTGGACCCGAGGGCCAAGCTGATCTCCATCCTGGCTGTGATATTCGCAACCAGTCTGATAGGAAACTTGAGGGTGTTGATATTTATCTATGTACTTACTCTCATATTTGCGTATCTCAGCAAGATCGACGTCGGTTTCTTCATCAAGCGGGTCTGGCTCTTCATACCCGTATTTGCGGGCATTATCGCCTTGCCCATGATCTTCAATATCTTCCTCCCCGGGGACCCTCTATTTCAGGTGGCATACCTCGGACCGGGAGCTCACCTGGGACCTTTGACGCTTCCGGAGAGCATCTTCATCACCCGGCAGGGCCTCAATGCAGCGGTGATCTTTACCATGCGCGTCGCAACCTGTGTTTCTGCTGTTGTCCTGCTCTTCATCACCACGCCCCAGCAGACCCTTTTCAAGTCACTGCGAACTGTGGGCGTTCCTAAGCTCTATGTCCTCACATTGGAGATGGCCTATCGATACATATTCCTCCTTATGGACCTGGTACGCGAATTGTATGTAGCTAAGAAAGCTCGGACCATTAGGGCAAGCGGCATGTTCGATGAGCAGAAATGGGTTGGAGGACGGATGGGCTACACTCTGATAAGATCTCTGGATATGAGCGAGAAAGTTCATATGGCCATGATGTCCCGGGGATTCAGCGGTGATGTTCATATCATGCAGGAGTTCAAGATGCAAAATCGCGATTATATTGCAGGTGTAGCAGCAATAACCTTGAGTGTTGTTCTTGTGTTGATCTCTGAAAATATCATCCGGGTATAAGAAAATGGAAGCTATATTTGATTTAAGGAATGTCTCTTACTCATACGTGGGAAAGATCCTTGCGCTAAAGGATGTATCACTCAAAATAAACCGTGGGGAGCGGGTCTCCATAATCGGCTCCAACGGCAGCGGCAAATCAACATTACTGGCGATTCTGAATGGGCTAGTTTATCCTACCTCAGGGGAGTTCTATGCCTTTAATAATCAGATAACCGAAGAGGTCTTTGACGCCATTAAGGACAATGAGTTCAGGTCCTATTTCCGCACCAAAGTGGGATTCGTCTTTCAGAACTCGGATGTTCAGCTCTTTTCGCCTACGGTCTTCGAAGAGATCGCTTTTGGACCGCTGCAGCTTAACATCCCGCCTCGAGAGGTAAGAACCAGAGTAGAGGATGTCCTGGAGATGATGGAGATCTCCAAGCTCAGAGACCGATCGCCTCATACTTTAAGCGGAGGGGAGAAGAAGAAGGTATGCATAGCCACAGTTCTGGTTAACAATCCCGATGTTCTTCTATTGGACGAGCCCTCTGCCGGCCTTGATCCCAGAACTCAGCTCTGGCTGGTAGAGCTTCTCCAGGACCTGGGACACGCAGGAAAAACAGTGATTACGGCGACCCATGACCTGGAGATCATAGACATGATCAGCAAGAGAGCCATTGTCATGGGCGAGGATCACAGGGTCAAAATGGATGACGACGCCAAGACCGTTCTTTGCGATTATGAGCTTCTCATAGCCTCAAACTTGATTCATGAGCATATGCACGTTCACGGCAAGCTGGTACATGAGCATCTGCACGACCATGAGGAAGAGCACAAACACGGTCATTTGACTGCGTGATGAAAATGATCTTATTGGGCCCAACTTGGGATAAGCTCAAATATTTTGTGAGTCATATTGGTATATATGATAATAGCAGTTTCCGATGTCCATCTTGGAGAGGCGGGTTTCCAAGAACAAGACCGACAATTTTCGAACTTCCTCGACTATGTCCAGAATAGTTTATTGAAAGAAGGAGGCGACCTTGTACTATTGGGGGATATATTCGATTTCTGGAGGAGAGATTCTGTAGACGTTCTCGAAGAATATAGCGGTATCATTGAAAAGCTTCTTAATCTTTCAAGTCGCGTTAATGTTCATTATATTGTCGGCAATCATGACTTTTATGTAAGTGAGATACCTGAATATTTCAATGAAAAACCATTTAAATCTTTCGGGAAGAGCATAAGAATTAAAGATGTTCAATGCTTCAGGTTCATACACGGATACCAACTCGAAGTGATGACCAATCCCTACAATAAGGACATGGAACTCTATGAGTCTTTAGCCAGGAGATTATCCTATTATGCCGGCATAACAGGCCACGCGGCGAACGATATCTGGCATGTGATTACTTCCCTAACAGAGCATGAAAATGCATATACAAGTTCGATGTTGAAAAATCCATTATCGAGATTGAATGGCGAGCATCAAAGCGAAGATCGGATTGGAGATTTTGCCAAATCGAAAACCAGGCAGTTTACATTGGGCGGCAGATTTGACTGGCTCGTGTACGGACACACCCACCATCCCTTTAAGGACGACGCAAGCAAGACCATAAATACCGGGTCCTGGGGACGCAATCAGGATCCAAAAGAGATGTGCTATTTGAAGATAGAGAATGGTACTCCGAAACCAATGATCTGGACTCCATAGTTATGGTCTTCGCAGTCGAAATAGTGCCAAATGTTCTATTGCATCCTGTGATGGTGGTCTGGTAAACTGGCATCAAACGACCATCCAAAAAGTCGTACTATCACAGGATGCTTGATCCTGGGGCATTACAGGAAACAATTTTTTGGCTTTATGAAAATATCAGTAGCGATCTTTGAAAGTAATCAACTGAAAAGAGGAACTTGCTTTGAGGATGCACTTTTCAGCCTTCGGCAGGAAGATCGCAGTATAGGGCATGGCATAGCCTCCATACGGGTTATTATGCTTTAGGTTATCGGCCCTATTTCCAGAACTGCCACCATCCCTTTTTCTTGATCTCCTCATCGCCCGGCTTCAGGGCAAATTGGCTGATATGCTTTGGGTAAGCGCCACATGCACTCTGATCATTTCCAGATCTGCCACCAACGTTTAGTCCTCAGGAAATTGGGTTTGATCGCATACAATAACAAGAGTATGCCAACTACTAGCAAGATCACACTAAGGACGTTGATGCTATGCATATTTATCATCATGGCTAGCGATCCTAACTGTAACCAAATCAGCCAACCGCCGACGATTGCTAATACAGCCCTAACTATCAAGCTCATCGAGATCATTTTACTCCTTCCTTAATTTGCTTTAATATTGGATGATCTTAACGAAAAGGTTTTGGATACATGGGTGGATATTTCCAGAACTGCCACCAGCTCTTCGCCTAGCCTCTTATAATTTTGCTTGATGCTTGCTTTAGTTGACCTGCTACTACCGTTTCGGTTTCGTTTCTATTATAATAGCAGGTAAATATTATTTCATTGGCTGGATAGATGTACTTTTTAGAGTTGATATTTTGTCGATTAATAGCCATGACTCCTCCTTTAATCCTGCTGCTTCAAAGGAAGGCGTGCCTTTGCGTATCAGCAAATCCGAAGGCAGCGGAGGATGGGGACGTTAAGTTGTCATGGGTGCTATGGTTACATCCAAATGACCTTCATAAATAACCAGAGCGGGCCTTAATTTTGTAGAACTAAGATCTGTAAACGGAAAATGAATAAGAATAGTTCTTCCCTTTGGGACATTATAGCTGGACATTCCACCTAAAATATAACCTTAAGATCTTCCAGTGTGTAAATGTCAGGCTCGTTTTCAAGAATGCGTGCCAGGCTTCTTTCTGAGAGTCTCATGAGGCCCCTTGTAATTGCCCTATCTTCGTCGATGAAATTCTCACCAATCGATGGCATCATCTCATTTCTTTCATTGAGGTTATCTGAGCACGCCATATCATCTCTTTATTTGTTGTTTTTGTATTTATATTGCTTGATTGCCAGGCTCTTTCAGTCGGTTCAGCTAGTGGGCCTTTCAGGCCAGTGATCCGGAGATCAATAGGCGCAAATTTGCCTAGCGCTTGTCTGCGTTCTCCACAATCCTGATCTCCTCCTCAGTCAGCCCGTACAGCCTGTAGACTATCGCGTCGATGAGGTCATCTGTCAGCCTGATTCGCTCCCGCAGCGGCCCCAGCTTGCCCAGCGATCCCTCGAACTCGGCCCGCAGCGCTTCAGCGGGCTCCCGTCTGGCCGGATCGACTTGTAGCTTCTTGCTGTCCTTTTTAGCACCGCCAAAAAGCTCTCATAATCGTGCTCGTAGTAGCTCTGCAATTTGGTCTTGGGCGTGAGGTCCTCCACCTTTGCGCCCAGGTAGCTCTCCAGCCAGCCCAGGAAGCCCTTGATCTCCTGCTGCTTCTGCTTGTTCATCTCCAACATCCTCTCCGCCAGGAAGGCCAGGAGATCGTGCACCACATCCGATTTCTCCTGGCTTGCGATGAAATTGCCTGCTTCGTCTTTGGGCAGGCAGGCATCCACCAGGGGCCCAATCTCGGCGTGCTTGCCCTCGGCGTAAAGCTGCTGGCAGGGCCGGGGCGGGCGCGCGTGTGGGACGCTCGCTAATATCTGGCTTCTTGGGATGACAGGCTGAGAGCTTTTTCGAGCTATTTCCTGCCACTCGTTCTGGTGGGATGCCGCGCGCGGGTGTTGCGCGCAAGTCGATCCTGACGCCCTCAACGCCGGGCAGGCTTGGATACTTGGCGGCGGAGCGGTAATGATGGAGCGGGCAGGTTTTGTTCCAGTAAGTGCTCCCTCAATTTTTATAAATATTGGAATATTCTCCAGTCGGGCCCGGCTGACCGACGGCTCGCTCATTGAACAGACTGCGCTTTAAGGCCAAGTGTGGCAAGAATTGTCCCGCTCTCATCGGAACTTCGCGGCTTCGCGCCTTCGCATGAACCGGAATCTCGCGCGAAGAAGCAAATTGCATCTTCCTTAAAATTATGAAAAAATCTCATCGCGATTGTGGTCAATGACAGCGTATAAGAAAATATCTGAATCTACAGCGATGCGCATTGTTTTTAGCCACCGAAGGCTTTCTGTATTTTTCTTACCATTGCTTCCTCTTCTTCTTCGGTTAAGGCCCAAACCACTCTAACGAATAAATCCGTGGCTCCTCCGTGTGGCAGAGGGTCCTTCTCGGAGTCAAAGAGTTGATCAAATGGGATTTTTGGCTTTTTAAAGCACATCAACTATTGTCCTTGATTTTGGCATCATTCCCGTTATTATACTTATGGGCAGTTTGCCAATCGTGAATTATTATTACACTTTTCCTTCCACGATTCTGATCTCCTCTTCCGTCAGCCCATATAGCCTGTACACCACCGCATCGATCTGCCCGTCCATAGCCTCGATCAGGCCGCTTGCCAGGGCGATTTTTTCGTGAGGCGTGCCAGGCTTTCGGGGAGCTGTTTATGCAAGGTGAGCATTCTCTCCACCAGGAGGGCCATGCGGTCGTGGCGGGTGACGGCGGCGGGGTCGGAGAAATTGATGGTGCGAATCAAAATGATTTCAGTTCGCTTTACATACTATAAGCATGATCATGATGATCGAAGTTTTGAAACTCGATCCTATTTTCGTTGGTGTAGACTTGATAGATGATAACCCAATGCTTGGCCACATGTGTGCTCTGTTTCCCCGCTAAGTTTCCACTTAAATTTTCACCTATTTCGGGGTTTGCAGCAATTTCCTCGACCATTTTAAGAACTCTTTCCCTCAATGGTGTATTCTTTTTGGTCAAGCGTTTAAAATTTCTTTGAAACTGCGGAGCAAAATCAAGGTGATAGATCATAGATCGCGTAGGTAGGCGATTGCGTCCTCCACTTTATCAAATCGCTTCGCCAGACCCATTTTGCATTCCCTGGCGCCTTTTAGCGTGCCGGCAACAATGCGCTCATCTTCTTCAAGGGGCACCGTTTTCTTTGCGGGCACCTTAGACGTTTTCGCTTTCATCACCAATCGCCAAACTTAATGTGGACGCAATGCTTTAAAGACTTTCGCCAGCGCATTTACCTGGGCTTCCCGCCTCTACAATCCCTATCTCCTCTTCCGTCAGCCCGTAAAGCTCGTAGACCAAGTGGTCGACATACACAAGCGAGGGGATGTTCACTCATCAGGATCACTATTTATGTATTTTCCGCTAACTGGAATGAAATGTTTTGGTTTAATTGGCGCATCATACTTGTGAATGGACTCTAGTTCGATAGCAATCCACTTTCTACTTCTTGTTTTACTTTTTCTTCTTGGGCGCTTCATTTTCCATTTTTTATTTATTTCGATATAATCTTGCAAATCATTCTTAGATAAATAAATGTTATCTGGATATATCTCAAAAAAATAGAATGGATCATCCGCAATGGTGATATTCTTAATTATCGCCTCACCTATGTACCCTGTATCCTCACGTGATTGATAGAAAACGAATTTCATGCCAGGTTGAAGTTCTTTAAAAATAGTGGCTGGCTTTATAAATACAGTCTTTCCTCCCTCAAAGAAACGCGGGATAAATGACTTAGGGATGGGAAATGTGACACCAATAATTTCAGGCATTATCTCTCTCGACTATATTTTTCTCTTCTTCTGTCAGCTCGTAAAGCTTGTAGACCAAGTCATCTATCTGCCCATCTGTGGCCTCGATCTGGCGCTGGAGGGCAGTCTGTTCGTGTGGTGTGCGGGCCTCATGGTACCGTTTGTGGAGGGAAAGCATCTGTTCCACAAGGGAGACCATATGATCGTGGAGAGCGGCGTCGGCTGGGTCGGAGAAATCGATGTTGCGGATGGGGAGTTGCTCTATGAATTGTGTCCAGAATCGAATATATCCACCTCGCAATGAGGTTCCTATTGAGCATAAATACTTAAATAACAAAGGCGAATTCAAAAGTCCCAAAATGTAAAGTGGTGAAAGCAATTTATGATTTGCTATAACGCCATAGCCTGTTTTATAGAAGTATCCGTCTATATCAAATGTAAATGATGGAACATTGTTGTAATCAGGGACTATGATCTTTGGTCCACTAAATAGAGTCATGCTCTTGGGGTAGCCAAAGGCAAACCAATTTGATCCGCAAAATCTCCCTTTCTCACGTGCTGCTAGAGCAGATTTGTTGGAACAGAGATATTCCCAAGCCAGAGGAAAATGATCTTTCATCTCCGAATCGGCATACAACCGAGAACTGCTTTCATTTATTTCATAAGGACAAATAAGACGTGCATCCGCCTGAGGTTGTTCGTACCGGCGAATTTGTTTGCCTCTCAGAAATGGTTTTGTGCAGGTAGCTTCTACTTTGACTTCGCTATTCAGCGACTTTGAAAAACCCATAACTATTCCATTTTCTATTCGGCATTTATCCAATACAAAAACATCGTCTGCACTTGTTTGTGTCCCAACAAAAATGTGAGCAATTTCGCCCAATTTCATAGGAAACTGCTTAAGTTTCTCCAGCAGAATTCTATTCTCACCAGCCGAAAAGTTCCAAGCCGAACCACCCATATCTGCTGCAAGCAAGGTAGCATGATCTGCATTGTGTTCAAATTGCCATTTCTCTAGGTCCATAACTTTGAAGAAATTAAAAACCTCAGTTTCATATTTATTTATAAATAACAGGCAAGTGTAAGTTGTTGCCCCAGTGAAAACCTGCTGATCTCCAAAATGAACAATCTCAGACAGATGTTTTCCCTCAGCTAATTTGGCACGTAATGGTTCGCCGTAATTGGCATTAAAAAACTTATGTGGCAATATAAATCCTAGCCTCCCTTTTTCGTTAAGTAATTGTAACGAAATAAACTAGGTAATTTTTTATATTAGAAATACTCTATTAAGTTGTATGGATCAATTGAGCGATATAAAACGTAGGTATAACTTAATCAAACCATTTTTTAATGAAAAGGCAA